>ERZ808040.91-NODE-91-length-87328-cov-7.595718_pt1 | contig 87328 bp, 83 predicted proteins | sample MGYA00380191_ERZ808040 | MGnify/ENA primary metagenome ERZ808040 (study PRJEB31490, sample SAMN06133395) | mouse gut metagenome | isolation source: J6 | host: mice | place: China: Chengdu | collected 2015-05 ...
GGCGTCTCACGACATCAAGACGCCCCTCACCTCCATCATCAGCTATGCGGAGCTGCTGCGGCAGGAGAAAGAACTGCCTCAGCATGTGAACGAGTATATCCAGATTCTTGGGGAAAAGGCGGAGCGGCTGCGCGGCATCGTGCAGGATGTGTTTGAGATCAGCAAAGCCACCTCAGGTCAGCTTCCGATGCAGATGGAAGTGCTGGATATGGGCAAGCTCCTGCGGCAGACCCTTGCGGATATGAATGACCAAATTAGTCAAAGCACGCTTGTCATGCGGACGGCGATACCGGAAACGTCCGTGGAGGTGACGGCGGACGGACAAAGACTTTACCGGGTGTTCCAGAATCTTTTGCAGAATGCGCTTCGTTATTCACTGGAGGGATCGCGGGTATACCTTTCGCTGACAGAGGAGGCCGGACAGGCAGTTGTGCGCATCAAGAATACCTCTGGTATGGAGCTTACGGCTTCGAAGGACTTTACGGAGCGTTTCGTGCGGGGCGACGAGAGCCGCACCGACGGCGGCAGCGGGCTTGGCCTTTCCATCGCGAAGAGCTTTACGGAGGCCTGCGGCGGAAGCCTGACGGTGGAGACGGACGCGGACCTGTTTACGGTGACGGTGGCTTTTCCGGTCAGCGGACAGGAGCAGGCGAAAGACAAGGTGGCGCCCAGAACGACAGAAGGGCAAGGGAAAGAGGCAATACAGGACAGTGAGAAGCCGGTGACACCGGAGGAGGTGGAGTCGGTATGAGGAAAAAAAGTCTGACAGCCGTGCCGCCTGTCTATGGGGCGGCACGGAATAAGCAGAGCAGAGTGCGGAACAAGCGCAGAAGCGTGCGGCTGTGCGGCGTCTGTCTGGGATTGAGTGTGGCGGTGACAGCCTGTGGCACAGACGGACGCGGGGGCGGCGGGCAGGCTGCTTCGGAAATACAAAGTGTGCAGAATGAGCAGGAGGCAGCGGGCACACAGAAGGAAGAGGAGATCAGGAAACAGGTTCTGGCGGAAATGAGCGAAGAACAGAGAAACTGGATGGGCGGTCTCTCCAAAGAACAGCGGTTGGCAGATTTCGAGAGCCTTTGCGACGGTCTGCGGGAAAATTACCCCTATGTGAAACTGGCGAAACGACAGGCAGGGGCGGATCTGGATGTGCTGGAAAAGGATTATCGGACAAAAGTGGAACAGTGTACATGCGACGATGTCTTTTACGATGTGTTAAAGGATTTTATCGGGGAATTTTCGTTCACGGGTCATCTGGATCTCTGGGGACGGCGGTATGAGAGTGAGCTTGCGTCCAAGCGGGAGTTTGTAAAAGAGCCGGGGCAGGAGATACGGTATAAGCCTTATGTGGACGCGCTGGACAATCCTGTTTCACATAGGACGTATGCTTCCATGACAAAGTATTATCAGGAAATGGAATGCAGGATGGAGGAGAAGCGGACGAAAGAGAACGGCGGAGCGCGCGGAGAAGCGGCAGAGGCAGCGTCAGCCGTGGAAACCGTTGAGGAGGAGGCGCCTGCCAATGTGGAGACGAAAATTCTGGAGCAGGGAAAAACAGCTTATGTTTTCATCGACGCATTTGATTTTGAGCAGATGGAGGCTGACCGTAAGATATTGCTGCCTTTTTATGAGGAAGTTGGAGACTATGAAAATTTAATTATTGATATCACAAATAATTTAGGCGGCAGTATGCGGTATTTTGACGAGCTTGTGACTGCGCCACTGACAAAGAAAACGTTGACAGTGCCGGGATATCAGCTTTTTAAAGACGGGGAGAACAACGAAACCTTCCTGCGGATAAAGGAGGGTGCGGCATCCGAGCTGTATCAGCCGGTCAGCGAACTTCCCGCTATGCCGGAGCTGAACCGGGAGGACGCCGCGGACTGCGACTGGTTTTGGCGGGAAGACTATGTGGTGGAACCGGCGGGAGACGGATTTGACGGGAAGATATGGCTACTGGTGAGCGAAAACAATTATTCTTCCGCCGAGTATGCGGCCATGTTTTCCAAAGAAAGCGGTTTCGCCACGCTGGTTGGCCGGACGACGAGCGGGGACGGGATCGGCACAGAGCCGGTTTACCTGATTTTACCAAACAGTGGTCTGGTGGTGCAGTACAGTCCCATGTACGGGGTGACGGCGGACGGCGTCGGGAGTGAGGCGTGTGGCACCGTGCCGGATATCGTGAGTCCGGAAGGGGAGAGCGCGCTGGAGACTTGCTTAAGACAGATAGAGCAGGGATCGTAAAAACGGTATTTCGTTTAAAAATACGGTTGACATGAGGCGATAAACCGTGTAGTATAAGAGCATCAGAGAAATTCTAACAGATGTGCGGTTCGCACGTTCAAGACAGTTTCTGTCGGATTTTTCTTTTTATTTTGACAACTGAAAAAGCGGCAGAAACTGAAACGGATATCTGTAAAAGACATGCATTCTTTTCTGCCGGCCACAGAAAGGAGAAAGCATGACAAGAGGGTATGCAAGGAAAGAGCGGAAGTTTTGGAGATTCGGGCGAAGGGAAAAGGTACAGCGCAATGTGAAGGACAGGCTGTTCCGGTTTCTGTTTGAGGAGGATCGGGAAGCGCTGTTACAGTTGTATAACGCGTTGAACGGTACGGACTATCAGGACGCTTCACAGCTTGAGATCGTGACAATTGAGAGTGCGGTTTATGTGGTGATGAAAAATGACCTGGCCTTTGTGCTTGCGGGTACTTTGAATATGTATGAGCACCAGAGCACTTACAGCCCGAATCTTCCGGTGCGGTTTTTGATTTATCTGGCGCAGGAATATCAGATGATTATTGAGCGGGCGCGGGTCAGCCTGTATGGAACAGGACTGGTTGCGCTGCCGGCTCCAAGGTGCGTTGTGTTTTATAACGGAAAGAAAGACGTGCCGGAGAGACAGGTGCTTAAACTTTCAGATGCATTCACAGACAGACGGCACAAGTCTGACGTGGAACTGACCGTTCAGATGTATAACATCAATTACGGGCACAATAAGGAATTGATGGAAAAGTGCGCAAGGCTTGGGGAATATTCCGAGTTTGTGAATGTGCTGAGATATTTTGCAGACGGAAGAAAAGACAGAAGAGCAGCGTTTTCCGAGGCGGTGGATTATTGCATCGAAAACGGGATATTGGAGGATGTTTTGAGAAAAAAGCGGTCGCATGTACTTGGTATGATATTGGAAGAATTTGATGCGGAAAAGTATGAGAGAACTATCCGTGCAGAGGGAAGGCAGGAGGAAAGAGAAGAAAGCATTCGATATATAGTGGAACTGCTGCAGGAGGTCGGGCAGACAAAAATGTTTGTCACAGATAAGATTGCGGAGAAATATGTCCTTTCGCATACGGAGGCGGAGGAGATAACAAACCAGTACTGGAAACAGAGGTGAATCAGCCGGTTACCCGTACATAAACGGCAGGAGCCCGTCAAGACTCCTGCTGCTTTTCTTTCCGTACAAACATCAGTCCGAACGTTCCCACACCGCAGTTGCTTGACACGGTGGCGGATGCCTTTTGCAGAATCACCTGATCAAAGTGGATGTATTTTTCCACGATTTCTACAATTTCATCAATCTGCTTCACGCTGCAGCCCGCGTAGGTGACGAAGAGAAGGCGGGTGTCGATCTGTCTGCTGTGCGAAAAGAGCTTTTTGATATACTGTCTGACTGCCCCGTGCATATTGCCGGATTCGATACACCACAGTTTTAACCTGTTTTTGGACATGGACAGCACCGGATGGAGATGCATCACGGTGCAGAGCCTGTGGACTGCGCCGCTTACTTTGCCGTTGCGGTAGAGCGTGGCGGTGTCTGGCACAAGGAAGTTGGAGAAAACCCGCTCGCGGTATGCGTCAAGCGCTTCGAGGATCTCATCTGCGCTGCGTCCTTCTTCTGCCAGCTTCGCGGCATAGAGTACCATGAGACCGTAGCCGCTGCTGATGTGGGCAGAGTCTGTCACAGTGACGTTGTCGAAGGTTTTGGCGGCCTGTGTGGCGTTTGGATAAGCGCCGCTTAAGTCCGCGGTGGCCGTAATATGGATGACGTGCTCCGCCTCCGTCAGTGTCTCCGCGAAGAAATATTCATATTCGGACGGGTCTGCCGTGGAGGAGTGGGAGTGGTTCCCCTCCTTTTGCAGATAGGACAGCAGGCTGTCGGAGGAAATCTCAAGCAGATCGCAGAAGCGGCCCTCCCCGGTATGTACATAGCAGTACATAAGCCGGATATGGAACCGTTCCAGAAGGTCTTTCGGAAGGTCGCAGATGCAGTCTGCGGTAATGGCGGTCTTGCGTTTGCGGACGCTGCTTATCTGGTTCAGCCCTTCCATATCGTCCGTTTTTTCGTCGGCGTCCTGCGCCATATACTCGATCAGCGCGGGCGGCAGATATTTGAGCAGTCCGGCCTCCAGGAGCGGTGCGCTGACGGGTTTGGCCAGATAGCCGTCGAAGCCCAGATTCTGGTATACCTGCTCCGCGTCGGACATGACATTGGCGGTGAGGGCAATCACAGGGGTTTTCTGGCAGAATCCCTTTGTCTGACTGCGGATGGCGCGCAGGGTGGCGGCGCCGTCCATATCCGGCATCATATGATCCATGAGAATGACGTGGTAAGTGTTTTTGGCCGTCTTTTTCAGGGCTTCCCTGCCGCTTTCCGCGGTATCTGTTTTTACTTTGGTATCCCGCAGCAGCTTTACCGCTACCATCAGGTTCATGGAGTTGTCGTCCACGACCAGTATGCGGGCGTCCGGCGCGATAAAGCTCTGCCGGTAGACGGCGCGCTGGCTCAGCTGCTTCTGTGCCGCGAAGTTGATGACGCCGATGGGACGTACATTGACGATGCGCTGTCTCAGCTCTATGGTGAAGGTGGAACCTTTGTGGTAAACGCTGTCCACGCTGATCCGTCCGCCCATCATTTCCATAAGCTGCTTGGAGATAGTGAGACCGAGACCCGTTCCCTCAATGTTGCGGTTATCCGATTCGTCCACACGCTTGAAAGAGCGGAAGAGATCGTTCAGGCTTTCTTTGCGAATGCCCATGCCGGTATCCTGCACCGAAATGCGCAGGAGAATCTGGTCTGCGGCAACGCGCTCTCCCTGAGCGGACAGAGTGACAGAACCGGTATCCGTGTATTTGACTGCATTGGTCAGCATATTGGTGACGACCTGTTTGATGCGCACTTCATCGCCGTAGAGCATGGAAGGGATCTGGGGATCAATGTCCACTTTAAATTCCAGATTTTTCTGATGGGCGCGAATCCAGATCAGATTGACCAGATCGCTGAACATGGAGCTGATCGCATACTGGGTCGGCACGATATCCATCCTGCCGGATTCCAGCTTTGAGAGATCGAGAATGTCGTTTATCGTGGTGAGCAGCATTTTGCTGGCATTCTGTATATTGATGGCGTTTTCCGCGATCTCGTCGGAGATATCTTCGCGCAGAATCATTTCGTTTAAGCCGATAATCGTGTTGATGGGCGTCCGGATTTCGTGGCTCATATTGGCGAAAAAGGTGTCCTTGGAGCGGGCAATCTGCTCCACCTCTTTTTTCTGCTCCTCTGCGGCCCGTTTTTCCTGCTCATACGTTTTGCTCTGCATTTTCAGAAGGACGCCGATAAACAGGCTGACACAGACGAGCGCGATAAAGGAGTCCGAAAAACTGTAGAATCTGGTGGAAGGCGGCACAAGATCCGGACGGCAGTAGCACAGCAGATAAGTTCCCAGAAAAGAGAGGAGGGAGAGCGTCATTGCGATTGCGAAGTCCCGTCCCTCAAACAAAAGAAAAATATAGACAAGCCCCAGCACAAACCAGACGGGCATACCGCTCTCGGTGCCGCCGCTGTTGACAAAGAGCATGGGGAAAAATCCAACGTTGGTGCCGATGACGAGAAGCCATGAGGCTTTTTTGCTGTCGCCCTGGGAGAGGGTGATCCGGATGGAAAGGCCGGAGAGCGCGCATATGGGCACCAGCGAATACAAAACCTTGGGATCCGCCCCGGGAAGGACAAGAACGATGCCGATCAGGGAGGAGGCGAACACCAGAAGCATTACCATCCGGTTCAGCCGCTCCCGAAACGCAAGATGCTTCGGAAAAAGGGTTTTTATGAAGCGCTGCCATTTTTTTCGCATAGGTTATTTATCCATCCTTTCCAGAATTTCCAGGGCGCCAAGGAAGTCAAAATCCTGCGTCAGCTCCCGCAGACTGTCTGCCAGCCCGGTCAGAGATTTGCCCTCGTGCGCAAACAGCGAAAGCCGGTCCAGAAGCGCCGGAAGATCCTCGTTCTCGAAGGCGGACAGCTTTTCTTCGATCTGCGAAAGGAGAGCATACAGTGCGTCGGCATCCTCCTCCGCGGGCATATTTTCTGTCGTCCCCTTTGCGGAGGCGGAAAGCTGTGGTTTTAAGCCGTCCTTTGCCGGAGGGAAAGCCGGCGCTTCCGGCATTTCCATGTCCGGGTAAACGAAAGCGTTCCCGTCCAGGGCATCCAGAAGGCGGTTGTGGTCAGCCATCATCGCCTCATGGTGTTCCAGAATATATGCGATCCGGTTTTCCTTACCGGCCATTTCCAGTTCTTCTGCCATTCTGGACAATTCGCCCGCTCCTATGCCCTTCGCGTTGCCCTTCAGGGCGTGGACACAGATCACATAGTTTTTCCAATCCTGCTCCCCGAAGCAGCGGGTCAGATTATTCCGGCGTTTTATGCCCTCCGCATGGAACATCGCGATGATCTCACGAAAACCCGCCTCGTCCCCGCAGTAGGCGAGCGCCTGCTCCACGTCTACCCCGGCTCTGGCCAGATGAAGCCGGCCTTTGGAGACGTCGTCCCGCTCCTGAATCGGATCGGAGCCGTCTGCCGCGGCGGGGACTTCTGCCTGCGGGAGCGTGCCCTTTTCGTCCGTTTTTGTGTCTTTCTGCACGGCGGATGCCGCTTCGTCTGCGGCTTTCTCTGCGGGAGCGGTTGGAATCGTCACGTCTTCCACGGGAATCTGCATCTGGGAAGGAAGGTAGCGGCGCAGGATGCGCTCCAGCACGCTCAGCTCGATCGGCTTGGCGATAAAGTCGCTGAAGCCTTCCGATATAAACATTTCCCGTGCGCCGCCGATGGCGTTGGCGGTAAAGGCTATGACGGGAAGCGACTGGTAGTACAGCCCCGGTTTCTGGCGGATTTTATGCAGCGTCTCCACGCCGTCCATCTCCGGCATCATATGATCCAGAAAGACGCAGTCAAAACTGGCTGCATTCAGTTTTTCCAAGGCCTCCTGCCCGCTGCCCGCCAGGGTGACATTCAGTTGGTAGGGCAGAAGAAGTCTGGACATAACCTTAAGGTTCATGGCGTTATCGTCTACGATCAGCACATGCGCCTGCGGCGCAATGAACCCATTATGTAAACCTAAATACTGGTCTTCGCCGTAGAGCGCTTTCTGGCCGTTAAACACAGCGGCGATGGACAGCACCGTAAAAGGTTTGTATATGCGAAGCATATTTCCGGGCAAGGGCTGTTCCTGATCGTAGTCCAGAAGCAGCACCACGGTTCTTTCGGTGCACAGCCTGTCGAAGAAGAGGCGGTCCTCATTATATTCTTCCCAGCCGATAAAGATATGGGTGTAGGCCTCGCGGTCAATCCGGCGTTTCAGCTCAGGGAGATTCCGGCAGATGCGGAAGGGAAAATCGAACTGGCTGACGATGTGCTGCATACAGTTTTCATAGCCTTCCCGCACTACGGTGTAGTCGTATTTGTCGAGATTGATATAGCAGGCCGCGAAGAGGCTGGTTTTATCCCTGACAGATACGATGGGCGTTTCGTCCAGAACCTTCTGCGGAATCGTGAACTGAAATTCGCTGCCGGTGCCGGGGGTGCTTTCCACCGTCATAAAGCCGCCCATGCTGCGCACGAGAGCCTGTGAGATGGCAAGCCCGAGTCCCACGCCGCCTGCCTCCCGGTTTCTTTTGGTGTTGACCTGACTAAAGCTGGTAAAGATTTTCTCCATGTCTGTGCGTTCGATGCCGATGCCGGAGTCCCGTACACTGACCTGCAGATTGATGCCGTACTCTTCTTTACGACCCGTGATGCGCAGGATTACGCCGCCCTCTTTTGTGAATTTGACAGCGTTTCCGAGCAGATTCATCACAACGCGCCGGAATTTCTGCTCGTCTCCCAGGAGATTGCATGGCAGGCAGGCCTCGCAGTCAACGATCAGCTCCAGATGCCGTATGTGATCCATGGTCAGCGTCATGTTGATGATGTCGGTGATGGTGGAAGTGATATTGTAGCTTTCCTCCGCAAGCGTAAGCTTCCCTGACGCAAGCTCGGAGAAATCCAGAATATTGCTGACTGTGGAGAGCAGGTTTCTTCCCGCGGTCTGGATATCCAGCACGTCCCGGCGCACGCAGGCCGGCAGATCCTCCTGTAAAACAGCCTCGCTCATGCCGCATACCGCATTGATCGGGGTGCGTATTTCATGGGACACATTGACGAGAAAATCGTCCTTGCTGCGCTCCGCTATTTCCAGTTCCCGTATCTTTTCGATCAGAAGTTCGCTTGCCTCCCGCCTGTTTTTCTGGATAATCCAGATGACTGCGGAAACCGTGTAGAGGGAGAGAAACTGGACGCCGAGTCTTAAAGCGCTGCGGGGGCCGGTAATGGCGATGGTTCTTGCGACAAAGCCGTGATAAAAAAAGAGGAAAAAGGGGACGACAAGTCCCGGGTAGAGAATCTGCTGCGTATTGAAGATGCTGAGCAGTACGATCACGCCTGCCATGGTGACAAGCATGGCAGAAAAAGTGTCCGTAAACAGGGCATAGAGGATGAACTCGGTCCAGCACGCGATGCTGATGAAATTCGCCCGACGGGGGTGATCCCAGTATTCCCGGAAATAGATAAACCAGCCGGAAACGGTCGGGAGAAAAAGAAGCTCCCTGATATAGATGCTCCAGCCTGAGAGAAGGCCGGTGGCAAATGAGGCAGCCGTGTAGAGGCTTAAGACAATGAGCACGATGCGCTCCAGTCTTCTTTCGGTACGTTCCGTTTGAAAATGTATATTATCCAAGGCAGTCAACGCTCCTTTCCGGACGTGAGAAGAACTTCTAACCGCGCTTATGTATCTTTGATGTGGAGCACTTCCTTCAACTGCGGCAGCATGTCCATAAACACGTCCAGAATCACCGGATCGAACTGCGTGCCCCGCCCTTCCGACATGATCTGCATAATCCGCTCGATGGGTCTGACGGGCGGTTTGTAGCACCGCTCCTCATAGAGCGCGTCGAACACGTCCGCAACGGCCATAATCCGCGCTGAGAGAGGGATACTGGTTCCGGTAAGTCCCGCAGGATATCCCGTGCCGTCCCATCTCTCGTGATGATAGAGGGCGATATCCTCCACCAGCCGCACATAAGGCCCGTCCTCGATGTCGCCGATGATGGTCTGGATGATTTTGCCGCTGTGGGTTGTGTGCAGTTTCATTGTCTCAAATTCTTCCGGGGTCAGTCTGCCGGGCTTTTGTAAAATGGCGTCCGGGATTTTTATTTTTCCAACGTCATGCAAAGGGGCGGCCTTACACAGATCTTCAATATACGCGGGAGTAAGCTCTTTTGTAAAATGGCCTCTTGAGAGAAGCTCGGTGGCGATCATCCTGACGTAGTTTTGCGTATTTTTTACATGTTTTCCGGTGCTGCCGTCGCGGCTCTCGATCAGATTGGCCATACCGATCACGACGGAATCCTGAATCCGTCCGAGACGCATGGAGTCCTCCATGATTTTCTGCGCCTGCGCGTTAACCATGTTCTCCAGATTGTGTCGGTACTGGTCAAGCTCGATGGTCTTGCTGACACGGCTTAAAAGAATATCGGGCACAAAGGGTTTTGCCACGAAATCCGTGGCGCCCATCCGGAAACATCTGACCTCCGTCTCCGCCAGAGAGTCCGCCGTCAGAAAAATCACGGGAATGGATTTGGTATGTGCATTGGAGCGAAGCCGTTCCATCACCTCGAAACCGTCCATATCCGGCATGTTGATATCCAGAAGGATCAGGTCGGGACGGTGGTTTTCCAGATATTTGAGAGCCGCCTGTCCGGAATTGGACGCGGCTATGCGGTACTGCGGGCCGAGAATCCGCTGGGCAAGGGACAGATTGGTCTTGTCGTCATCCACCACGAGAATCACATTTTTCATTCAGAATACTCCCTTTTACACAATGGCTTTATGAAAGATTGACCGGATTTTCTTTCTTTTATTGTAAAACAAACCTGATATAAAATCAAGAAACCGGAAATGCGAAAAAACGGGAAGATATTAACAGAGTGGAAGGGTTTGCCTAATGGTATAAAAATATGTTATTATTAACCTGTATAATCAGAGTAACAAAGGGTTGCATAACTATATTTTATGTAAACCAAAATACATATCAGAGGGTCATTGACAGGGGAAACATGGAAACGGGTAGTAAAATGCAGGACGAAAATACGGCGGGAAAGAAAGCGAAGCAGACAGGGGAGCAGGAGGGGATTCCGCAGAAGCTCTGGGCTGTCTACGAGAAGGCTTTTTTTTCATTTGCGGCGGAGGAGAACCGCAGATTTACCAGAAGTACGGAAAAGCAGTTAGGACAGTTGGAGCGGCGTATCGCACGTAAGAAAAAACAGGAAAACCACCAGGTGCTGGCGGATATGAAGGATCTGCACAGAAAAGTGGCGCAGATCGGCTATACGGTGGTGCTCAGGGATATCAGGTGGATGAAAAAATACCGCCGGGTGGTAAGGCTTTTAGCCAGACTGGACATGAGTTTCCTGAAAAAGATGGCGGCCGGCGCGGTTGCGGAGGACATCGCCGGGATGGAGAAGACGGCGCGGCTTCTTCGGACCAAGTCGCTCTATGAAATTTATAAAGACGAATACATGCAGTATCTGGTGGGACAGCGGATCGAGGAGTTGATGGAGGCGGAGCCGGAAAAGCAGTATCCGGAGGCCAGAGCGATGAAGCGCAGCTTTATTCTGCACATCGGCCCTACTAACAGCGGCAAGACTTACGATGCCCTGCAGCGGCTAAAGCAGGCTTATCACGGCATTTATCTGGGACCGCTTCGTCTGCTGGCGCTGGAAGTTTACGACCGCATGATGACGGACGGCATTCCCTGCGATATGGTTACGGGAGAAGAAACCATACGCACGCCGGGCAGTTTCGTGCAGGCTTCCACGGTGGAGATTCTGGATATCAGGGAGACTTATGACATTGCCGTCATAGATGAGGCGCAGATGATGGCGGATGAGAGCAGGGGCAGCTATTGGACGAGAGCGATCCTCGGCATCCGCGCGGAGGAAGTCCATGTGTGCTGTTCCGGCACGGCGGAGAAGCTTCTGACAAGGATGCTTGCCCGCTGCGGCGACGAGACGGAGATTGTCCGCCACGAGCGGAATACGAAGCTTACGTTTATTACGGAACGTTTTGATATAGCGAAGGATGTGGAGGCAGGCGACGCGCTGATCGCCTTTTCCAAGAAAAATGTGCTGGCGATTGCGGCGTCGTTGGAAGGGCGCGGCATCAGGGCCAGCGTGATTTACGGGAACCTTCCGCCCCAGACGAGACAGGAGCAGGTGCGGCTCTTTACGGAGGGCGTCAATCAGGTCGTGGTGGCCACGGACGCCATCGGCATGGGAATCAATCTGCCGATCCGGCGGGTGGTTTTTATGAACACGACCAAGTTCGACGGCGTCGGGAAGCGGCGGCTTCTGGCGGAGGAGATCAGACAGATTGCGGGACGTGCCGGCAGGTACGGTTTTTACGACACCGGTTATGTACAGTCGGCGATGGAGCCGGAGTATGTGGGGAAAAAGCTGGCGGAGCCGCTTTATCCGCTGCGGCGGGCGCGGGTCGGCTTTCCGGAGCTGCTTCTTGATATCGACATCGAGCTGGACGAGATCATAGAAGCGTGGGAAAAGACGGGAAATCCTCCCATGTACGATAAAATATCCATGAAGGAGAGTGTGGATAAATACAGATATCTGCGTGATTACCGAAAGAAAATTACATACATGTCAGACAGGAAGCTGGTGCTGTCTTTGATAACCTGTCCCTTTGACGTGAAAGACAGGGAAGTGCTCAGACTGTGGCTTCGCTACTGCGAAAACCCGGAGAAACAGCAGAACTGTCCCATGCTGCCGAAGGATTTTTCTCTGGAAGGGCTGGAGTCCTACTATAAACAGCTCGACCTCTATACGCAGTTTGCCGCCAGAATGGACTGGGTGGTGGATAAGGAGGAGGTGGCTGCCAACAGGGAGTGGGCGCAGCATGAGATTGGAGAGTTATTGAAGGACGACAAGGGACAGTTTGAGAGGAAATGCCGTATCTGCGGCAAACCCCTTGTGTGGAACGCAGCGTATCCGATCTGCGACCGGTGTTATCGCAGAATGGAGAAGGAGCAGCTATGATCTACACTTACTACACGGATGTGAGATGTCTCGACAACGAAATCCTGTTTCGGGAAAAGTTAAAACTCCTTTCCGCTTACCGGCAGCAGAAAATCGCGATTTTGCGGCATGATATGGATAAGAACAGGAGCCTTGCGGCAGGCGTGCTTTTAGATCACGCGCTGGCGTCTTACGGTTTGCAGGAGAGAAGTGTGGAGTATGAGATAGGCGAGTGGGGAAAGCCGGTTTTAAAGTATCATCCCGAAATCTGTTTCTCTCTTTCCCATTCCGGCGATTATGCCATCTGCACCATCGGGGATAAGCCGGTGGGCAATGATATCGAGCGTATAAAAGAGGGGCGTCTTAAGGTGGCGGACCGGTTTTTTGCAAAGGAGGAACTTTCATGGCTCTATGAGGCGGATCAGACGGAGGAACAGGTTTGGCGGATGTTTCGTCTCTGGACAATGAAGGAGAGCTTTGTGAAAGCGATTGGCAGGGGCATGTCAATGTCTTTGCAGGATTTTGTGATTCATATGGACGGAGAATCGGGAAGGGCCAGGGTGAGGCACTGTGTGGACGCAAAATATTATCACATGAGAGAGTACCGGGAGATCGAGGGGTACTGTACGGCGGTCTGCGTGCAGGAAAGCGCGGATATCGCCTACGGCATGATACCGGTGGAACTGGTGTGAGAATGCCTGGAAAGCGGCATTCTCCGCATGGGTGGAATTTTATGACTGAGAGAAGGGGGAGACGGGATGCACGGAAAAAAGAAGATACGGATCGCAGCGTCGGTTTTTGCAGTACTTTTCACAGTTTATGCCGTATTTGTCTATTTTCTGGTGAGCGCCTGTCTTGTGCCCTCTTTTATGGATAAGCTGAACGCCTTTGAGGATATCACGAGGAAATGTTACAGCGAGCAGGTGCAGACAGCGGATATTAAGGAAAACAGGACGAAACTTCTCTCCGGGACGGAGGAATGGCTGGAGGGCGTTGCGCGCGGAAAGATACAGGTGCGGACGGCGGACGGTTACCTTCTTACGGCGGCGCAGTTTCCGGCAGAGAAGGGAGACGCAGCCGGTACAGGCAGCAAAGCAGGTACGGGAAACACAGGAAGCACAGAAAGTACGGAAAGCGCAGGCGATAAGTGGGTGCTTCTTCTGCACGGTTACACGGGATGGAAGGAAGAAATGTATCAATTCGCCTGCTGGTATCATCAGCAGGGCTATTCCGTGCTGGTGCCTGACCTGCGGTGTCAGGGGGAGAGTGAGGGAGACTTTATCGGCATGGGCTGGACAGACCACTATGACTGTGAACTCTGGATTGCGCATATACTGGAACAGTCGCCGGAGGCGCAGATCGTTCTCCACGGACAGTCCATGGGCGCGGCCACGGCGCTGCTGATGGCGGGTTCTCCGGAGGCGTCGGCGCACATTAAGGCGGTGGTTGCCGACAGCGCCTACACGTCGGGGTACGAGATGTTTGGCGATAAAATTACGGAGTGGTTTCATCTGCCCGCCGCGCCTTTCGTGGATTCGGCCTGCGTGATGTTAAGGCTTCGGGGCGGCTATAATCTGAAAGACGCCTCTCCGCTGCGTGCGGTGGCGGCAAGCAGTATCCCCACGCTCTTTATCCACGGGGATGAGGACCGGATGATAGATGTAAATATGTCCTATGAACTGTTTCAGGCGGCAGCCTGTGAGAAGGAGCTTTTCATAGTGGAAGGCGCGGGACACGCGCAGGCGCAGGACAAAGCGCCTGACATTTATTATGGAAGGATCAGTGCATTTCTGGGGCGTTATCTGTAAGGAGGAGAAAGGCAGGCATTTTTATGGGTGTGAGAGGAAAGCGGAGTAAGAATCGGAAATCACGGAGGATGGCGTTTCTGTCAGCCGCCGCGCTGCTTTTGGTCGTTTTTCCGGCGGGAGGCGGACTCCGGTCGGTGCAGGGAGCCGAAAAGCGCACGGTGCGGGTGAGCTTTTTCCCCATGGACGGCTATCACGAGACGCTGCCGGATGGCAGTCTTTCCGGAATGGACGTGGAATATCTCGATAATCTCTGCGATTATGTAAACTGGAATGTGGAGTATGTGCCTTGTGAAAGCTGGGACGAGGCTTTGCAGATGCTGGCTGACAAAGAGGTGGATCTGGTGGGGAGCGCCCAGTATTCCGGCGAGCGGGCGGAAGTTTACAGGTATGCGGATATTGCCAACGGCTATACGTTTGGCGCCATCGCGGTGAAGGGGGACAGCCCGCTTGCATACGAGGATTTCGACGCCATGAAAGACATCACCTACGGCGTTGTGAGTACTTATGTCAGGAAACAGGAATTTCTGGAGTATCTAAAGGGGCACGGCATCGAAAATCCCCGGGTGCGGGAGTATGAGAGCACGGCGGTATTGCAGGGCGCGCTCTCCGTGAGAGAGATTGATGCACTGGTGCATTCTCTTACGGAGATCAGAGAGGGGCAGCGTGTGATCGGCCGGTTTGCGCCGATGCCTTTTTACTATATTACATATCCCGGAAATGAGGACCTGCTGCGGGAGCTGAATCAGGGGATTGCGGACGTGAAGATGAACCGGCCCGAGCTTGAAAACGAGCTGATGGTGAAATACTATGACAGCCGTCTGGACCACACGATTCTGCTGACGGGGGAAGAGCTGGATTATATCCGGAAGAACAAAGGGCTGAAAGTGGGCTATCTGGACGGTTACTATCCCTTCTCCTATGAGGACGAGGAGGGCGTTTACAGAGGACTTACGCCGCAGATGCTGGAAGAAGTGTCTGTGAGCACGGGACTTACTTTTTCCTATGTCAGGATGGAGAACATGGATGCGGCAAAGCAGGCGCTTGCCGACGGCGCCATTGACATCATCGGTTATTGCGGGGAGCGCGCGGGAAATATAAAGCAGGCGGGCGGCGCCCTGACGAAAGCCTACGCACAGGTGCCCCGCGTACTGATTACTAAGAACGGAGGATGGGCGGAGGAGTTTGAGTCGCTTGCGGTGACGGGGGATAATCTCTCGGAGGAGGGAGGCGTCTCCTTTGCGGGGAACCAGACGAAGCTTCTGCTTTTGGAAAGTCCGAAGGAATGTCTGCAGGCTGTGCGGTCCGGCAAGGCCGGGGCTGCGCTGTGCGACGGTTATCTGGCGGAGTATCTGCTTGGTTCCCAGCTCGGCTTCGGACAGCTTGAGATCCATACGGTTCTGAGCGATGTGCACGGCATCCGCATGGCGGTCCGAAACGACGAGGAATCGCCGCTTCTGGGCATTTTAAATAAGGAGCTTCTGGAAGTCACCGATAAGACGGTCAATGACTACATGCTGCAGGATAATTTTTATTCAAGAATGAGTGTGGACGGTTTTATCAGAGATCATAGCATTGTGATTATTCTTGTGCTGCTCGTTGCGGCAGCCCTTGTCATCTTCGTGATGTACCGAATGCTGGAGAATAGCAGGCGTCTGCAAAAACTGATGTACAAGGATGCGGATTTTAATATATGGAATATCAACTATTTGAAATACAGGGCGTCCTTAAAGCTGGGGACGGACACAGACAAAAAGTATGCGATTGTGTACACGGATATCTGCCAGTTTAAGAGTTATAACGCGCTCTATGGCTGGAATGCGGGGCAGAAGCTCTTAGAACTTACCATAGAGGTGATGGCGGAGGAAGTGGGAGAAAACGAGCTTTATGCCAGAAGCTACGGCAGTCATTTTGTACTTTTTGTGCAGTATACGGATATGTCTTCCCTGACGAAACGCATGATGGCTATGGCGAACAGGATTTCCGATCACATCTATGAGAAAGAGGGAATCCGCATGACACAGGCTATGGGTGTCTGCGGCGTTGATAAAGAGCATACGGATATCCAGCTTGCCCTCTCCTATGCGATTCAGGCGGTCGATCCCTTAAAGGACAGCCACTACAACGCCATAAGCATTTACGACGATGAACTGCGCAAAAAGCTGCGGGAACAGCACGACCGTGAGAAACTGCTGGATTCGGCGGATTTTCAGAAAGATTTTGTGGCATACTATCAGGCGAAGGTGGATATCCGCGACGAACGCGTGGTGGGAGCGGAGGCGCTGGTGCGTTTCAAGGATCCCACGGCGGACGGCGCCATCCGCGCGCCGGGATTTTTCGTGCCATACTATGAACAGACGGGCAGGATTACGGAGATTGATTTCTTTGTGATGGAGAGCGTCTGCAAAATGCTGCGCAGGCGGCTTGACGAGGGACTGCCGGTGGTTCCCGTGTCCTGTAACTTTTCAAGGACGCACTTTGTAAAGGACGGTTTCCCGGAGCGGTTTGAGGCCGTGATGGAAAAGTATCAGGTGCCAAAAGATCTGATAGAGGTGGAGATCACGGAGACGCTTGTGGTGGAGGAGATGCAGCAGCAGAAGGTGAAGGAAAATGTGGCGATCCTGAAGGAGCGGGGCGTGCATCTGTCCATTGACGATTTTGGCTCCGGCTACTCTTCGCTCGGCGTGTTTGAGCAGATTCCGGCATCTGTGATCAAGCTGGACAGATCCTTCCTGCTCAACAACGAAAACCGGACAAGACAGGTACAGATTATGAGAAATATTGTAAATCTGGCAAGAGATCTGGAAGCGCAGGTTGTATGTGAGGGCGTGGAGACAGACGGGGATACCGAGCTGATGATGGAGATCGGCGCATATGTGGCGCAGGGCTACCGCTATTGCAAGCCTGTGCCGGAAGAGGTGTTTGAGGAAATGATTGTATGAGGAAAAAAACAATGACCGTTCTGTGCATTCTGGCGGCGTTTTTGTGTTTTCTATATTGTTTTATCGTGTTCCGGATCAGATCGGGAAACCGTTTTTATCTGATCTGGGCGCTTGGCGGCCTCCTTTTTCTGGGTGTGGCGGCGGTGTTTTACTATGATCTGTGGGCACGTTTTCCCATGCCGCTTCGCAGGGGGATCATCGGTGTGACAGCGGTGGGCGTGATCCTCTTTGTGGTGGCGGAGGGCTGTATCTTCGCCCATTACGGGGACAAGGGCAGGCCGGATCTGGATTATATTATCGTGCTGGGTGCGCAGATGAAACCGGCCGGTCCAAGCGTGGTGCTTAAATTCCGGCTGGATGCGGCCTACGACTATCTGATGGCCAACGAAGATACGCTTTGCGTGGTGTCCGGCGGACAGGGCTCGAACGAACCGTGCAGTGAAGCGGAAGGGATGTATACCTATCTGGTGGGGCGCGGAATTGCGCCGGAGAGAATCCTGATGGAGGATCAATCCACAGACACTTCCGAGAATATCGCGTTCAGCGCTGCGCTCATCGGCGGCACGGACAAGGACGTGGGGATTGTCACCAACAATTTTCATGTGTTCCGGGGCGTCATGCTCGCCAGACATGCGGGCTTTGAGAATGCCTGCGGGATTTCGGCCAGATCCAATATCTTTTTCCAGCCAAACAATCTGGTGCGGGAGTTCTTTGGTATTATGAAGGATCTGGTGTGTGGGAATCTGTTGTAACAGTTCAGCAAGACCGGATTTGTCAGGCAAATCGTGCCTGCATGAGTTTGAATGACAAAAGGTTACTTTTTAAATAATCGTAAATTAGTGCGAAATCCGGCGTGGGTGTGAATTGTAACGATAAAAGATGGCGTGGGCCGGACAACATAAAAGTCCCTTGACTTGCGATGGACAGAACGGTTAGAATAGAACAAGCACAGACGATTCGGCGGCAGGATAAACTTGGAGATAAAAAGTGGGGAAACAGAGGAGAAAAGGCAGGAAAATAACAGGATTTGCAATGATTCTACTGTGCGTCTTTCTGGCGGGCTGCGGGGCGGAAGCTGCGCCCGGCTATACGGAGCAGGGGATGGATGCAGTGGAAGCGCTTGACTATGAGAAAGCGATCTCCCTTTTCCAGACAGCGGAGGAAGAAGGGGAGGAGACGCGCCTGCTCTACCGGGGTATGGGGCTTGCTTATCTGGGAAAAACGGATTATGAGGCTGCCATAACTTATCTGGAGGCGGCTCTGCGGCTTGGAAATGGCAGGGTGGAGAATCTGGATTTTGACATCAATTATTATCTGGCTACGGCATACTATAAGAATGGACGGATGCAGGATGCGGTGCGCGTCTATGACGCCATTCTGGGATTGCGGCCGGAGGAGACGAACGCGTATTACCTGAGAGGATGCGTGAAGCTTGCGGAAGGTGATTTTGAGGCGGCGCAGTCGGATTTTGATACGGCGATTGTTCAGGATCCGAAAAATTACGACCGCATGATCCGCATTTATATGGTGCTGGAGGAGTACGGTTACAAAGAGGCGGGGCAGATTTATCTGCAAAACGCCATGAAGGAGAATGAAAAGTCTATTTCGGATTACGACATGGGGCGTATCTGCTATTATATGGGAGACTATGAGAATGCCAGAAGCTTTTTAGAGCGGCTTAAGACCGCCACGGATTACGGTGCGGCGCTCTACCTTGGCAGAACTTATGAGGCGCTCGGGGACTATAATTACGCAGCCAGTATTTACGCGGGCTATACGGAGTACGACCAGACGAAGGCGGAGATCTATAACCAGCTCGGGCTTTGCCGTATGCAGCTTGGTGAGTATCAGGGTGCGCTGGATGCGTTTCAGACAGCGATGAAAATAGAGGGGAACGATATGATGCAGACCCTGAAATTCAATGAGATCGTTACATATGAGTATATGGGTGAGTACAAGACTGCGGCGGCGCTGATGAACAGTTATCTGCGCAGTTACCCGGATGATACGACGGCAAAGCGGGAGTACGAGTTTTTACAGACAAGATAACCATATAATATTTCATGATAGAAGATTCAGGAAGGGAGAGGAAAGTTATGAAGAACACTTATGTGCGCGTAAAGGGCATTATCAAAAAGGGGGATACCTATCTTCTCTTAAAGAGATGGGTGGACGATCGTATTCCGGATCCTTTTGTATGGGAGTTTATCGACGCGGAGGTGCCCCATGGCGAGGCGCCTGACGAGACGATGCGAAGCGCTATCACGGAGCTTTTGTCCGTAAGCGGTAAGATTGAAAAGATTGAGTATACATGGTCCCAGCTTCTGGGAGAGACGCACTGCGTGGGCATTGCCTACCTCTGCTCTGTTTCCGAGGAGGAGGAAGCCAACATCGTCCTGTCTGAGGATTACGGGAGCTACGAGTGGGTGAAGCGCAAAGATTTCCCCAAATATATCGAGAACCAGTATGTACTGAAAGATTTGGAGGGCAAGAAACTTTGATTAATACACTGACAGAGAAGATTAAGAAGCTGGAGGCGCCGATTGTGGTGGGACTCGATCCTACCATGAAGTTTGTGCCGGAGCATATCAAAAAGCAGGCTTTCGGTGAGTACGGAGAGACCATGAAAGGCGCGGCGGAAGCGATATGGCTGTTTAACAAGGGGATCGTGGATGCGGTGTGCGATCTGGTGCCGGCGGTGAAGCCGCAGATCGCCATGTATGAGCAGTTTGGCGTGGAGGGCATGTACGCGTTTCAAAAGACGGTGGCCTACTGTAAGGAGAAGGGACTTGTGGTGATCGGTGACATCAAGCGCGGCGATATCGGCTCCACCTCCGACGCTTACGCGGTGGGACATCTGGGGCAGGTACAGGTCGGAGACAATATGTGCCGCGGCTTTGACGAAGATTTTGCCACGGTCAATCCGTATCTCGGTTCGGACGGCGTGAAACCCTTTATGGAAGTCTGTAAGAAGGAGAAAAAGGGTCTCTTTATTCTCGTAAAGACCTCCAATCCCAGCAGCGGCGAGTTTCAGGACCGGCTGGTGCTGCCGGAGGGAAGTGACGATGCCTCCAAGGCGAGACCGCTCTACGAGATTGTCGGTGAGAAGGTGGCCGAGTGGGCAGCGGATCACATGGGCGAGACCTACAGCTATGTCGGCGCGGTGGTGGGCGCGACTTATCCCGAGATGGGAAAGATTCTTCGCAGAATCATGCCGAAGTCCTATATTCTTGTGCCCGGTTACGGCGCGCAGGGCGGCAAGGGCAAGGATTTGAAACACTTTTTCAACGAGGACGGCCTTGGAGCCATCATCAATTCTTCCAGAGGCATCATAGCCGCTTATCAGCAGGAAGCTTACGCGAAATACGGGCCGGAAAATTATGCCGACGCGTCGCGGGCTGCGGTGCTTGACATGAAGGAAGACATCAAAGAAGGTATATTTTAGTATATTTTGAGAGAAAAGACGGCATACTATCCTTAATCATGAAAGAAAGGATCGTATGCCGTTATGTTAGGAAAGCAGAGCATTCAGTTTGAGAAGAAACCGTATATTATAAGCAGCGCCTCCATCGTGGGAAGCAAGGAAGCAGAAGGCCCTATGGGGGAGCTTTTTGATAAGGCCGGTTATGATGACAGCTTCGGTGCAGAAAACTGGGAGGAGGCGGAAAGCCGCCTGCAGAAAGAGGCGCTGGAGATTGCGATTTCCAAGGCAGGGCTTACCAAACAGGATATACAGATGGTATTTGCCGGGGATCTTCTGGGGCAGTCCATTGCCAGCAGTTTCGGATTGGCCGGGTATCAGCTTCCTCATGTAGGACTTTACGGCGCCTGTTCCACCTGTGGTCTGTCCCTGACAATGGGCGGCGCGATGGTTTCGGCGGGGTTTGCCGGGAAAGCGGCGTGTATCACATCCAGCCATTTCGCCAGCGCGGAGAAGGAGTTCCGGTTTCCTCTGTCCTACGGGAACCAGAGGCCGAAGTCGGCGACATGGACGGTGACGGGCAGCGGCGCATTCCTTGTTTCGTCACAGCCGGGGAAACAGACGCGGGCGGTGATGGAGGGTGTGACGGTCGGTAAGATTGTGGACTACGGGGTGAAGGATTCCATGAACATGGGCGCGTGCATGGCGCCTGCAGCCGCCGACACAATCGCACAGAATCTGGAAGACTTCGGCAGGGAGCCGAAGGACTATGACAGGATCATCACCGGGGATCTGGGCATGGTGGGACAAAAGCTCTTGTTTGATCTGCTTTCTGAGAAGCATATTGATATTACCAGACAGCATATGGACTGCGGTATCGAGATCTACGACAACGAGAAGCAGCACACCGACGCAGGCGGTTCGGGCTGCGGGTGCAGCGCGGTGGTGCTGTCGGCATATATCCTGAAAAAGATCGAGGAGGGCATCTGGAAGAGAGTGCTCTTTGTGCCGACAGGAGCGCTTCTGTCTAAGACCAGCTTTAACGAGGGGCAGTCCATTCCGGGTATCGCGCACGGGGTAGTGCTGGAGCAGTATCGGGGATAAGATGAGACAGATAAACGGAAAAGACGGCAGACGAAAAGTCTCCGCGGCTGTGTGTGGCAGTTGCGGGGGCTTTTTAGTGCATGTCAGGAATCGGGTATAGTCAGAGAGGACTGTTTTCTCCCCGAAAATATTCGTTGATTAATTTCATGCGATAGTCACTGTCGCTGAGAATACGTTCTACCTCCTCGGGTTTTCCTGCATCCATTAAGGATTTGAGAAGTCGGGCAAGATTATCGATACCTTTTTCATGCCATTCCTTCCGTTCACTCTTCAAATGTTTTTCTTCGTCATATTCAAAAATACTCACTGCTATCGCCTCCGCACGGTTCTTGGTTAAAAACGCGGAAAGGATTCCGCTTCTGATACAATCGTCCACCGCTGTTTCGACTGCCTCCTGCAAGGGCATCTTTTCCGCATATGCCCTGACCTGTGCTACATACTGCGCGTATTCCTTTAACAAACAGCACGCTTGTAATAGTTCCCCGTTATGACCAAGATTGATATTATAAACAGTTACCGACAGTTCCAGTGACGGTTCATCCTGCTTTTTTTCAAAAGCGTCGGACAGGTATAAAGTCTGCTGCTCCGGTTGGAAATCCGTTCCGTTATAAAAGACGACAAACCGGGGTGTTGGAATCCGGATTAGCGACTTGCTGTAAAGGTTTGCGTTCTTGACCCGGTCTTGCAGTACTCTTGTCACATAGAGGAGATCCCGTAGCGGCATGTTCGGGTTACATGTGGACTGGTGTTCGTAGAGCAGTAGTTCAAAATCAAACACGAAGGAAATATCGTTTTGATAGTTCATATAAACTGCATTTTCCAAGGTGGTGATTTCCAGATCGTTCGTCTCTTCATAAGCTGTACCGTTTAGAGCATTGTACAGGCTCAACAGGTTTTCTTTCTCCCGGAAAATCATCCGGAATACGGTGTCTTTGTAGTTTCTATGCACATTGATTTCTGGTAACGTTGTTGCTTTCATATAATGTCCTCCTTTGTCTGTCAGGCAAGCTCTTCCGAAAGGGTGCGCCGTTGATACAGGAGAACTGCTCCAGATTCTCCCGCTTTGTAAATAGTTGATTGGATGCAAAGCATGGATTTTCTGAAACTTAGAAATAGAGATAGAAACAACGGATCTGTTAAGTAGAAAATATGCTTTCTATCACTATAGCATAGATGTAACGAAATTGTAAATATATCTGAATCTGATTTTGAAAAAAGAATTGAATATGATCGTAATGACTTATCCGCTGCATTTTTACCGATTCAGCTCATTTTCAATAAACCAGTTCGCAATTTCACGTGCAGCGGAAAAACGGGGTGACAGCCGCTACCCTCATGTGGTAGACTTATCTGGTACGAATCCGGCGTGCGGTATGTGGCAGGGGGAAGGAAGTGAGACGAGCATGAGGGAGATGGAGTTTAAGATGGAACGGCCCGGGCTTCTGAAAGAGGGGGATCGGGTTACGGTGACCGAGGGTGTTCTTCCCAGCAATTATTACTATACAATAGACCCGTCCCTTGCGATGTCCGGCAATTTTCCGTTCAGGGAACGAATGCTGGAGCGGGAAGGCGTGGTGACGGAGGTCATCGAAAATGCCAGAGGCTTCTATGTGAAAGCCAGATTCGGAGAGTAACATGTGAGAAGAACTTCTCAGGCTAAACAGCGAGGGATATATGACTGGGAACAAGAAGAGAGAGGAGAAATATTATGTTAACTAAAGTATCAACAGAGCAGGCGCCGGCGGCCATCGGGCCTTATTCGCAGGGGATCATTGCGGGAGATTTTCTCTTTGCGTCGGGACAGATTCCCATTGATCCGGCTACGGGGGAAATCAAGGGGACAGATGTGACTGAGCAGGCCGAGCAGGCGATGAAGAACGTGGGTGCGATTCTCGCGGAGGCGGGCACGGACTATACCAGGGTAGTGAAGACCACCTGCTTTTTGGCAGAGATGGCGGATTTTGCGGCGTTTAACGCGGTGTACGAGAAATATTTCACCGAGAAGCCTGCGAGAAGCTGTGTGGCGGTAAAACAGCTTCCGAAGGATGTACTCTGCGAGGTGGAGGTTATGGCGTATCTAAAGTAGCGTCATCTGCACGGATTAATCGGAGTTTACATAACTCAAACTTTGCATGAAGTAAATGCTCCATGTGAAGTGAAATGTTTGTGCGCAACAATATGTGATTTACATAACTCAAAGAAAGGTTTACATAAGCTGTGGACAGAGATAATATCATACTGATCGGTATGCCGGGCGCGGGGAAAAGCACGGTGGGCGTGGTACTTGCCAAGAAGCTCGGGTATGCGTTCGTGGATGTGGATCTGGTGATTCAGAGCCGGGAAGGAAAGCTTTTGCATGAAATTATAGCGGAACAGGGTGTGGAAGGTTTCTGGCGGACGGAGGAGGCTGTGGGCGAATCCATAGAGGCCAGACGGACGGTGATCGCTACCGGAGGCAGCGCGGTTTACGGGGAACGCGCCATGGCACATTATAAAAAGACCGGCACGGTGGTGTACCTTTCCCTACCGCTGGAAAGCATCAGGGAACGGCTTGGCGATCTCACCGAGCGGGGTGTGACGTTACAGGCAGGGCAGGATCTGGACGGCCTGTTTGCGGAGCGAAGGCCGCTCTATGAGCGGTATGCGGACGTTACGGTGGAGTGCGGAGGGCTGTCGATCCGGGAGATTGTGCAGAAGATTGCGGCGCTTTAGGATGGAACGCGCCCTCAGGCGGATTTTTAATAAGAAACGATAAAAACAGAAAAAGGGAGCGCGTCTTTGCCGGAATGGAGGAGGCGTTCTTTTTTTGACTGAAACACTGAATAATCTTTCCGAAATGACGAAAACTATCATCAAAAGATCCTGGACAGGGAGGAAAATACGATGGATTATTTCAATGCGTTTTGGGTGGGTGGTCTGATTTGCGCGCTGGTGCAGATTCTTCTGGAAAAGACGAAGCTTTTGCCGGGCCGCGTTATGGTGCTTTTGGTGTGCGTGGGAGCGGTGATCAGCTTTTTCGGATGGTATGAGCCGTTTATGGAATACGCGGGGGCGGGAGTCAGCGTGCCGCTTCTGGGCTACGGCAACATTCTGATGAAGGGCGTGAAGGAGGCTGTGGATGAGAGCGGTTTTATCGGTCTGTTTCAGGGCGGTTTCAAGACCGGCGCGGTAGGGTGCGCGGCGGCATTGGTGTTCGGATATCTGGCAAGTCTTATTTTTATGCCGAAGCCAAAAAAATAAATTTTTTAAATTTGGTAAAATTTATGAAGACAATGCGGAGGCTGGACCGTTAGAATAAATAAGTGCAGAGAAAATAAAATCTGCGTGAATACACGAATGGGAAAGGGGGCAGCGCACATTAACAGGGAAGAACAATTATCAGCGCTGATTGATTCTTACCAGCATCTTGTTTTTTCAATATGCTATAAAATGACAGCGGACTATTTTGCCTCCGAAGATCTGGCGCAGGAAACCTTTCTGTCGGCCTACCGGCATCTGGGAGAGTTTGACGGCAGATACGAGAAAGCGTGGGTGTGCCGGATCGCTACCAACAAATGTCTGGATTATCTGCAGAGCGCGGGGCGGCGAAACATCCCCACGGCCGATCTCGGCTTTGAAAGCGCCAGAGCGCCGGACGGGCAAACGCCTTCCGGGATAGGCGCAGGAACCGCCGGGGGAAAGGAAACTGTCATACAGCAGACGCCGGAGAGTATCTGTCTGGAAAAGGAAGTGCGGGAGACTCTGCTGTCCAGATGCTTATCCTTAAAGCCGCCTTACGATGAGATTGCCAAGGCTTACTATTACGATGAGCTGGATGCGGGCGAGATAGCCAGACGGAAGGGCGTTAAGAAAAAGACCATACAGACACAGATTTACAGGGCGAGAAGTCTGCTTCGCAGGATGTATGAAAAGGAGAAGGGCGCATGATACATAATATTACGGAAGAGAGAAAAAAACTGAATAGACGCGATGTTTCCCTTCCGGCACCTCTGACGGAGGAAGAGCTTGCGCGGCTGATCGGGACGGTTGAGAAACGGGAGCTTTTGCACGCACCGGGACATTTGAGGGGAAATATATTTTTGCAGATACAGGCGGGAAAACGGAGGGAGAGAGAACGCGCGCTTTTTTCTTACCGTGTTAAAGTTCTGGTAGGCATGGCGGCGGCTCTGGCAGTGCTTTTCCTCGTGCCTGTAGACGGGACGGAGGCGCCGGGTGCACGGCAGGCTGGTATTTTCGATACACGCGGCGATGAAGAAATGCAGAGCATGGATGAATGGGAGCGGGACATTTTCGACAGGCAGCAGGACATTGACAGGACATGGGAGCAGTATCAGGCAGATCAGGAGAGAGTGGACGCAAGAAGACAGTATCTTAGAAGGATTCAAACAAGATTAGGAGGATTGATGAGATGAAAAAACAGAAAAACAGGTTTTGGTTGTTTGTGTTTTCCCTCTGGCCGGGGGCGGGACACATGTATATGGGGCTGATGAAGATGGGCGTCAGCATTATGACTGGCTTTATGCTGGCGGTGGTTGCGGTTTCGTTTACGGGACTCGGTGTGCTGGTGGTGCCGGGTGTGATAATTTACATATACAGTTTTTTCCATGCCAACAATATCGGTGGGATGGATGCAGCGCAGTTTGCGGCTCTGGAGGACGAATATCTTTTTGGAATCGGTGAGTGGGATACCGGCCGGTTCAGACTGGATAAGAAAAACCGGAACATTGCGGCGGTGGTGTGCATTTTGATCGGTGTTTCCATGCTGTGGAATGTGGGCTTTGGTATGCTCAGAGACTATATGGGCTGGGATAATCCGTTTATCAAGGCCGTATATTATACCATGAGGGACGAGGTGCCGCGTGCAGCCATCGCCGTAGCGATTATCTGGTTTGGCGTATCGCTGATACGGGGAAAGAAAATGGATTCTGTGGAAAAAGACAGAAAAGTTGAAGCGGATTCCGAAGGGAAGCCTGCGGCGCTGCCCGGGGAGGTTGCACAGGAGTGGAACCCGGACGGACAAAGTGCGGATATGAAGAGTATGGGAGAGCAGACACCGGATGTCGAGAATGTCTACGGACAAAGTGACGGTGAAAAAAACGGGCAGGGGGGGGTGTAGGCATATGGATCTTCAGGAAAAAGATAAGTACTGGGAGGAATCCGGGGCTGTGCGAACCCGCCGGGTCGGCTCCGTAACTTTCGGGCTGACGCTGGTTTTGTTCGGTGTGCTGTTTCTTGTGCATACGGTAATTCCGTCATTGGATTATGGGATCATCTTTCAGTGCTGGCCGATGGTTTTTGTCCTGCTGGGCATTGAAATTCTGGTGGAAAACCGCAGGAGCGACACGGAAAAGTACAGATTTGTCTACGATTTTCCTGCGATTCTGATGTTGGTTATCCTGCTCTTGTTTGCTATGGTGATGGCGGCGGCAGAAGTTTCCATACAGTATTACCAGAGAGGATGGTGGTAATAGAGTGAAAAGCACTTCTAATCACTCACGGCAGATTTATGTCTCCTCGTAGTCGATCTGACGTTTCGTTAAAAATTGTCTGACGGCTCTGTCCCAGAGCGCGTCCGGCGTCTTGTCCATGAGAAAGGTGTGGAAGGCGGTTCCGGTGATGAGCGTGAGGGCGGAGCCGTCATATTTTATGTTGAGGACGAAAGCCTTCACCTGATCCGGTGTGACTGTGGTGTCTCCCTTTTCCAGGAGAGAAGCCGTGTATTCGGGAATCAGATGCAGCACGAAATGAAAGGCGGCAGGCGTGCGCTTTCCCTTGATCAGATCAAAACAGACAGGCCGTATTTTCTTCCACTGCACAAATTCGTGGGGTCTGATTTCCCTGTCATCCCATTCTTCGGAGGTATAGAACGCTCTGTTTTCACGTCCATCAATTGTAAAAGTGCTGTAGGTGCTGATGGTAGCCTGCTCCAGCAAAAAGGAGTCGAAGGCGTCTCCGGTCAGAAGCTGATTCATAAACTGTTTCACGTTTTTTATCTGTAATGCGATCATGTGCTGCCTTTCTATGGGTATTTTCTATGCTGTTTCATCTTTGATTGTAAGATGATTACAGGGGAATTGCAACGAATATTTTTCAGCAATTTTGCCGCCGCGCCGGATTTGCGTGCATGTAGGATGACCTGGCGTAAATTGTAAAAAATAATTGTGATTTGCAAAAACGGGTATTCTATGATAGTATAAGTAGTAATAAAAACTATGTAAAACAGTTGTGGAGGCTTTATGGGGTATAAAATTGTGGCAGACAGCTGCTGTGAGCTGCCGGAGAACTATAAAAATGACAGTAGGTTTCAGAGTGTCCCGCTTGGATTGGAAGTGGGCGACTATATCATTCAGGACGATGAGAACTTTAACCAGAAGGAATTTTTGAAGAAGGTGGCGGATTATCCGCAGTGCCCCAAATCTTCCTGTCCCTCCCCGGAGAAATACAGGGAGGCATACCATGACGGGGCGGAAGAGATCTATGCGGTGACGCTTTCCTCCCACTTAAGCGGCAGTTATAACAGCGCGGAGCTGGGAAAAAGCCTCTATGTGGAAAAATACGGTGAAAAGAAGATTCATGTATTTGATTCCGAGTCTGCAAGCTGCGGGGAGACCCAGATTGTGGAAAAGATCATCGCATGCAAGGAGGCCGGTCTTGGATTTGAGGAGACGGTGCATGCGGTGGAGACCTTTAAACGGCAGATGCGCACTTATTTTGTGCTGGATAATCTGGAGACGCTCAGGAAAAACGGCCGTTTGAGCGGTGTGAAGGCGCTGGTGGCGTCTACCCTGAATATTAAACCGGTGATGGTGGGAAATCTTGGTGTTATCGAACAGAAGGGACAGGCCATCGGCATCAACAAGGCGCTTGCCAGACTGGCGGACTATATCGTGGGCGATGTGGAGAAGCCGGAGGAGAGAACGCTCATGATTACCCACTGCAACTGTCCGGAGCGGGCGGAGTTTATGCGCGGTCTGATGGAGAAGCGGGCTTCCTACAAAAGCGTCCTGATTATGGACACCGCCGGGGTCAGCAGCATGTATGCCAACGACGGCGGCGTGATTGTGACACTATAACAAAGTGAGAAGTACTTCTAAAGACGTCCCGCCATAGGACGGGACGCCAAGAAGTACTAGATTTGCTTCGCAAATCATTCTCACTTGGGAGAATGCCAAAAAGCGGGCATTCTCCGTGTTGCGTTTAGATTTTGTGATGAGGGTGGAACAGAAGAAGGTTGCGGGAGAACGGTTACGGTGTGTTTTCCCGCAGCGCTTTTTTTAATTTGGGAAGCTCCAGCGGGGAGACGGAAAAACTTTTTCCGTCCTTCATGGTCAGCCTGAGCAGGGAGAGCTTTTCCACTGAGGCCGTGTTGATGAGACAATGCTCGGATACCATTAAAAAATGGGCGAACATGGCAAGCTGCGCGTGGAGATTGGGCAGTGTGCTCAGGATATCGAGGGTGCGCCCTTCGGTCAGCGTGATATGGAGATAATTGCCGCTTTTCACCGCATAGAGTATTTCATCCTCATGGACATAGAGCGTGTCCTTTTCTCCGCGCAGTTCTATAGTGGGAACCGTTTCCGCTTTCAGGTTCTGCGCATGATCCAGCATTTCATCCAGCTCGCTCACCTTGATCGGCTTGTTCAGGTAGAGGACCTGTTTCTGGAGCTGCCTGCGCAGAATATCGTGATTGGAGGCCTCGGTGACGTCATCCGGCACTTTGGCGAGGGCCGCCTCAATGACGGAAGGGTAGTCGATGGTGGAGACGCAAAGGATGATCGGGGCGACAACGCCCGCGTCGATCAGCTTTCGGGCAAGCTGGAAACCGTTTACCGGTCCGTTTGTCATGTCAATGAAAAAGGCGTCGTAGAGCATGGGAGAACGCAAAACCGCCTCCACATTTCCGTAGGAATCAATATAGAGCACGCCTGTCGTGTGGATTCTCCGGTCGGAGGCGCGTCCGAGAAGGCGTTCCATTTGTTTTCTGTCCGCAATATTATCATCACAAACCGCAATATGCATATAGAATCCTCCGTATGATATGGTATGATTTACGGCAGAAGCTCTCATCTTCAATCCCAAAACCTTTTGATTGTGATGGCGTAATCTGCCGGCACGGGCGTTTAAAGAATCATAAATTCAATCGGGGACGACAGCAGCGCCACCACGATCAACACCTGAATGAGCAGGATGGCAGGCATGCCGTACAGAAAATACCAGTGCCTTGTCTTGTGGCGGAACAGGTGCATACCGATAATGGAGCCGACGCTGCCGCCGATGATGGCGAGCACGAAAAGCGTGGCTTCCGGAATGCGCCATGCGCGTTTGCGCGCTTTGAGTTTATCCACGCCCATGACGGTGAAACTTATGAAGTTGACAACGGCTAAATATATGATAATCAGTGAAATTACGTTCATATAAGATCAGACTTTCCCTTTTGTATTTTGGTGGGCAGGCTGCCATTTTTTCGTCTTACGTCTGCGCCTGTATCACGCAGTGCAGGCTCGAAAAATCTACGATTTTCCTCGCTCGCGGGCATTCGCCCTATGCATCCGTAATATAAAAAAATTGTCAGCAGGCTGCCATTTTTTCATCTTACGTCTGCGCACTGCTCATTGCTTTCCGTACATCATACCACATTTGCAATGAAAAAAAAAGAACAAAACACCCCGCAGGATTCTCTGAGGAGAATGCCGCGGGGATTCTTATTCCATAGGAAATTGCGATATGCAGGATCTGGTTTCGCTTTAGAGCAGCTTCTCCCCCTGCTCCTGCATCTTCATGGCGCGAACCTTGCAGGACAGGCCAAAGAGATTGATGAAGCCTTCCGCGTCGTGGTGGTCGTAGAGATCGCCGGTGGTGAAAGAAGCGATGCTCTCGTTGTAAAGTGTGTACGGAGAGGTGGTGCCGGCCTTGATGATGTTGCCCTTGTAGAGCTTGAATTTCACTTCTCCGGTCACATACCGCTGGGTGGACTCGATGAACGCCTGCAGCGCCTCGCGAAGGGGGGTGAACCACTTGCCCTCGTATACCACCTGTGCAAACTTATTGCCAAGATCTGCCTTGAGCGCGTAAGTGTCGCGGTCGAGAATCAGTTCCTCAAGCTGTTGGTGCGCCTCGTAGAGGATGGTGCCGCCGGGTGTCTCGTACACACCGCGGGATTTCATGCCCACTACGCGGTTTTCCACGATGTCAATGATGCCGATGCCGTGTCTGCCGCCCAGCTCGTTTAAGGTGGCAATGATATCAGCCACTTTCATCTTTTTGCCGTTAACGGAAGTGGGGATGCCCTTCTCAAAGGTCATGGTCACATACTCGCCTTCCTCGGGCGCTTTCTCGGGCGTGGTGCCGAGCACAAGCAGATGCCCGTAATCAGGCTCGTTGGCAGGGTCTTCCAGCTCTAATCCCTCATGGCTGATGTGCCAGAGGTTGCGGTCGCGGCTGTAGCTGGAATCTGCAGAGAAGGGAAGGTTGATGCCGTGCTGTTTGCAGTATTCGATCTCCTCCTCGCGGGAGTTTAAGTTCCACTTTTCATTTCTCCATGCAGCGATGATCTTTAAGTCGGGAGCGAGCGCTTTGATGCCCAGCTCGAAACGGATCTGGTCGTTGCCCTTGCCTGTCGCGCCGTGGCAGATGGCGGTAGCGCCCTCTTTGCGGGCAATCTCAACCAGCTTTTTAGCGATCACGGGTCTTGCCATGGATGTGCCGAGAAGGTATTTATTCTCATAGACAGCGTGCGCCTGTACGCAGGGCACGATAAAGTCGTCACAAAATTCGTCGGTCAGATCTTCAATGTAGAGCTTGGATGCGCCGCTTGAGAGTGCGCGCTCCTCAAGGCCGTCAAGCTCCTCCGCCTGGCCGCAGTTGCCGCACACGCAGATGACTTCATAGTCAAAATTTTCCTTTAACCAGGGGATGATAACGGTCGTATCAAGTCCGCCGGAATACGCAAGAACTACTTTTTCTTTCATTTTTGTTTCCTCCATATAAAATTATGTAATATAGTTTGATAACGGATATCTGATCTGCGCGCACCGTCTGCCGGAATCTGGCAGGGCGCGTCTGTCCTTAAAACAATATACAACAAGACGGTGGAGAATGCAAGTGTAAATTTATGCATAATTAGTATGAATATTTGCGATAATTATACATAATACAAAATAGTAATTGCATATTATGCAAATATGTTGTATAGTTATACGAAAACATTTTGTGCAGGAACGCAGCAGTTGCGTTATAAAGCTGACGGCGGTATGATAGGAAAGAGGAAAACGATGCCGCATGGTGGAAGGAAACGCGGCAGGAAATCGGGGAAGGAAGAAACAGGAACAGGCGCAGATGGGATGAAAACAGGAAAGTATGGGAAAGTTTGAAAATTAAAATTTTCAATCGCGAGATTTGTGCCAGCGCGTTGCCTGACACAAACTCGTTATGCGCAAAGAGCAGCGCAGAAATGGAGGAAAAAATGGGAATACAGGAGTTTCTTTCAAACGGCGACGAGAGGCTGGATCGCCGGTTTCTCTTTACAGCGGAAATTGACCGGATGACTTCCGTTTTGCGGCGGACGCTTCTGCTCGACAAAAGCCGCAGGGAAAACGATGCGGAGCATTCCTGGCATATCGCGGTAATGGCAATGCTCTTTTCCGAATACGCGACAGAGCCTGTCGATATCGGCAGGGTGGTGCAGATGTGCGTGGTGCACGATCTGGTGGAGATCTATGCGGGGGATACCTTTGCCTACGATATAGAGGGTAACGCCGATAAAGAAGCGCGGGAAAAGGAAGCCGCCGACAAACTTTTTGCCATGCTTCCGGGGGAACAGGGACAGATGATCCGCGGCATGTGGGAAGAGTTTGACGCCATGGAGACGGCGGATGCGAAGTACGCCGCCTGTATGGACAGACTCCAGCCGTTTTTTCACAATACGCTGACGGACGGGCACACCTGGGTGGAGAGCGGAACGAACCACACTGCGGTGGAAAAGCGGATGGCGGTCATCAAAGAGTTTATGCCGCGGGTGTATGATTGGGTTGCAGCTAACATCGACCATGCGATCGGGGCAGGATGGCTGAAACTGTAGGGCGAAGGCTGTCTCACAGGGAGGCTGTGGGGCGGCGGGTCCTTCTTGAAATAAGGAGAGAGAAACAGGCCTTGTTGCGCTGGGTGATTTGGCAAACATAGCCAGCCTTTTTGGAATAAGAAGTAAAAGGAACAGAAACAGGGCAAGAGGTAATGCGATGGAATATAAAATCATACGGTTGACGGATCGGCCGGAAATCAAAGACCGGGCGGCACAGTGGTTTCATGAAAAATGGGGCATTCCTCTCGCGGCATATGTGGAAAGTATGGCGGAGAGCCTTACAGGGGAAAATCCGGTTCCGCAGTGGTATGTGGCGGTGGAGGACGGCAGAATCATCGGCGGTATGGGCGTGATCGAGAACGATTTTCACGACAGGAAGGACCTTGCGCCGAACGTCTGCGCGGTTTATACGGAGGAAGACCGGCGCGGCATGGGCGTTGCCGGCGCGCTGTTAAATTATGTCTGCGCCGATATGAAGGAGAGAGGAATCGACACCTTGTACCTTCTGACTGACCACGACTCGTTTTATGAGCGGTACGGCTGGGAGTTCTTCTGCATGGTGCAGGGGGACGGGGAGGCGGAGATGTCGAGGATGTATGTGCATAGGGTGTGAGGGGATGATGAATAGGTGAAGGGCGGAAATTTATGACGGTTGAAAATGCTGACATATCAGATATTATATTACTGACGGAACTGAGACTTGCGTATCTGGAAGAGGATCATGGCGGATTAAGTGAAGATGTAATTTGGAAAATCAGGCAGGAGCTGCCGGATTATTTTAGAAGGAATCTGAATAAGAACATTTTCTGTTATGTGATAAGAGAAAAAGCGGAAATTGCTGCCTGCGCTTTTCTGCTGGTAGTCGAAAAGCCAATGAGTCCGGCGTTTATTACAGGAAGAACAGGGACGGTTCTGAACGTCTATACGAAGCCTGCATACCGGCGTAAGGGGTATGCAGGAAAGATAATGGAAAAATTACTGTCAGATGCTGCCGAAAAGTATGTCAGTGTGGTGGAACTCAAAGCCACGGAGGAAGGGTATCATTTATACAAAGCGCTTGGATTTACGGATGAAGTGTCAAAGTATCATCTGATGAAGTGGTATTGTCAATAATATGTTATGCGTTTGGTGCGGCAGAGACAGGCAGCGTGACAGAGAGGTTTTGAGATGGGCACAATAGATACAAAAGGACTTTTATTACGGATTTTTATACCGGCAGCAGCATTGAGCGTGAGCTATCTGATCTTAGGGCACTTTTGTAAGATACCGCATATCCTGCTGTTCTGCATCCTGGGAACTTTCATTTTAGTGCCGATAGAGCTGGGGTTTATCTTGTCTGAGAGTAAAAGGGAATATGGCGCTTATTCTCTGAAAAGCGCCTTTGTGGGACAGGAGAAGATTGCATGGTGGAAGGCGTTTGCCATTGCGTTTATATTCTTTGGAGTGGCAGGACTGCTGTCCGCCTTTGCCGCGCCGGTTGAAAATCACATTTTTTCAGAGGTGAGAAGCGGCGTACTCCATAGTCTGCCAGCTGGCTTTGACTGGACAGATTACGAATACTTAAAAACCTTTTCCCGGCCAGTGCTCGTTTTGACATGTATCTATTATGGTGCTTTTAATGTCATAGTCGGCCCGGTTATAGAGGAACTGTTTTTCAGGGGGTATCTGACATCCCATTACGAAAAGCAGGGATGGTTTACGCCGGTAGTGATATCTGTATTGTTTTCGCTGTATCATTTCTGGCTGCCATTTAACAATGTGTTTCGCATATTGGCATTTACGCCTGTCATGTATGCTGCGTACAGAAAGAAGAATTTTTACATAGGCATTCTGTTTCATTGTATCTGTAATTTGTTTACAACGATCAGTTTTATCTGGGTGGTTTTAGGGTGAAGGAGATAACTATGATTCGCTATGCCGGGGAAAAGGATTTTGAGACAATAAGAAAACATGATAAGCATATCAGCGAAACGGAATTGAAAAACGCGATTGCTTTAAAAAGGGTTCTGGTCATGTATCAGAACGATCATTTCGCGGGCTGGCTGCGGTTCAACCTGTTTTGGGATGAGATTCCGTTTATGAATATGCTGTATCTGCTGGAGGAATACAGGGGACAGGGATATGGCAGGCAGCTTGTCACATTCTGGGAAAAAGAGATGAAAAACAGCGGATACGGAATGGTTTTGACGTCCACATTGTCAAGCGAGCAGGCGCAGTTTTTTTATCGGAAGAATGGATACGTGGACTGCGGCTCTCTGCTGCTGCCGGAGGAACCGCTGGAAATTATTTTGCGGAAGGGCTTGGGGTGATGGCGTGTATCTCAACGTGTATTTCGGAAATAAGAGCAGAGGACAGGAATGAACCTCATTTTTGGACAGAGTATATTTAATATGGAGGGCAATGGGATGGAAAGAAGAGACAAAGTAAATTATTATCTGGACCTGGCAAAGATGGTGGCGCAGCGATCCACCTGCCTGCGCAGACATTACGGTGCGGTGATTGTCAAAAATGATGAAGTGATTGCGACAGGCTATGTGGGTGCCCCCAGAGGCAGGAAGAACTGTAATGACGTGGGGGAGTGCATCCGGCAGAAGATGGCGATTCCACGAGGGGAGCGGTATGAACTTTGCCGCAGCGTCCATGCGGAGACCAATGCGATTATCAGCGCGTCGCGGGACAAGATGATCGGCAGCGCCATGTACCTGACGGGGGTGGAGGCGGACACCGGGGAGTATGTGAAAAATTCCTGTAGTTGTTCCATGTGCAAGAGGCAGATCATCAATGCGGGGATCGAGACGGTGTATGTCCGCGATACGGAGGATGAGTACCGGGTAATTCCGGTGCAGCAATGGATTGACGAGGACGAGTCTCTGGAGGGGACGTTCGGGTATTAGGAGGATAAGATTTGGCAAACAGAGCTTATTTGTATGCGAAAAAAGACGAAGCGTTTGTGGCGATTTCGGAATACAATTATGATATTCCCATTGCCTATAAAATTCTGGTGAGTTGTAAAACCAAAAGGGTAAGGTCAAGTATATTCGGGAGTCCCTTCAAAATTGCGCTGCGGGGTAATTTTGAGGAGGGCGTGGAGCGGCTTTATGCCTTTCTGGAGGAATTGAAGCAAAAAGGGCTTATTCCGGAAGCAGAACTGGATGAGAAGATAGAGGAGACAAAGACGTTTTTGGAGAAGCAACGCGGCTGTCGGTTTTTCTGGCTTGAGGGCGCAGAAATATACGAGTATGGCGGTCCTGCCTTATTCGGCAATTTGAAAATGCACAGGCGGATTTCGCGGATTGGGACGGAGATTGCAAACTTTTACCGGGAACTGGACGGTGTGAAGCCGGATGAGCGGATGGGTATGATCGGCATTCAGGAGTGGGCTGACTGTTTATATTATGAGACGGATTGAGTGGAAAGGACGACATAAATTTTTGAAGAACAATTGATTAAACCAAGAATTTGTGAATGCTCCGGAATGGAGGAAGAGTGAGCGGACAGGAAGAGAAAGAGGGCTTGCAGGCGCGTGAGATGTCAAAAACGCCAGTTGACATAAAACCCTCACCCAAAGGAAGACTTTTGAAAGAAATGGCGGTATATGAGCTGCTTGAAAAACTGGATATACCTTATCTGCGTGTGGATCATGAGGCGGCGGCGACCGTGGATGACTGCCATGATGTGGATGAGGCTCTGGGCATTCACATCTGCAAAAATCTTTTTTTATGTAACAGGCAGAAGACGGATTTTTATCTGCTGATGATGCCGGGGTTAAAAAAGTTTAAGACGAAGGAGCTTTCCGCCCAGCTTGGCGTATCGCGGCTTTCCTTCGCGGATGCGGCGTACATGGAGGCATTTTTGGACATCACGCCGGGTTCGGTGAGCGTGATGGGTCTGATGAACGACAAGGAACACAGGGTAAGGCTTCTGATCGACAGGGAGCTTTTGCAGGATGCGTTTGTGGGCTGCCACCCCTGCGTGAATACGTCCAGCCTGAGACTTCGGATGAGGGATATTCTGGAGAAATTTCTGCCCCATGTCGGGCATGAATATACAGTGGTGGAGCTGGCGGGAGAGTAGTTTACATAATTTCAGACAAGACCTTATAATACAGAACATTTTATATCATTAGCAAGTGATTTACATAACAATACTGAGCGCGTCAATAGATATGGAGGGAAAAGGATGTCTGAGCGGGAGGTAAAATTTGAAAAAATGTTGCAGGCGGTTCAGGAGGAATACGGGACGGTTACGGAAAAAATGGAAGTATTAAAAGCGGAAGGTAAAACAAAGACGGCCACATACAGGCAGATGACAGGCAGGAAACTTACGCTGCAAAACATGCTTTCCATGTATCAGATATACGGGCTGTTGGACTGAAAACCGGATGCAGGCGCATTTTGGTTTACATAAATTGTTTGCAACAAGGTAACTGTAAGTGAAAAAGGAAAATGTATAACTCGTACTTTAGTTAACATAATCCAAGAAACGGAGAATACATATGATACGAAAAATGACGATAGAAGATTATGACGGCGTGAAGGCGCTCTGGCTGTCGATCAAAGGATTTGCCATCAGGAGTCTTGACGATTCCAGAGAGGGCGTGGCGCGCTTTCTTTCGAGAAACCCGGATACCAGCGTGGTGGCGGTGGAGAACGGCAGGATTGTGGGCGCGATTCTCTGCGGGCATGACGGCAGACGGGGGTGCCTGTATCATGTGTGCGTGGCGCAGGACTTTCGGATGCGGGGCATCGGGAAGGCGATGGTGGTATTTTGCATGGAGGCGCTAAAGGCGGAGCAGATCAATAAAGTGTCGCTCATTGCCTTTACGAAGAATGATATCGGCAATGCTTTCTGGAGGCAGATCGGCTGGACGAAGCGGGAGGACTTAAACTACTATGATTTCACGCTGAACGAGGCCAATATCACGGCGTTTAACGGGTAACATTTATTTGGAGAACGGTTATGAAAATACAGTGCGTGTGGGAACATAACGGCAATGACAGTATTTTGTATGCCAACAACTTTGTCGGGGCATATACGCGTGGTGAGACAAAGGATATTGCGCTTCAAAAGATGATAAGAGAAGTTGTATCTTATTTGGAATGGAAAGGTGAAGCAGTCCCCGATTCTTTGGAGACGGTGATCGTGCAGGAGAAGGCTTCTGAGCTGATGATTTCGGATGCGGATTCTGATGTTTTGTTCGAGGAAGAGAAAAGCCCTCTGTCTGAGTCAGAATACGAAAAATTAAAAGCGCTTGCACTGAAATCGGCACAGGATTTTCTGGATTTGTATGAGACGATTCCCGACAGAAATAAAAGCTGTCTGCCCGCGCGGAAAACATTTTATGGGCAGGTTCCCCGCACGGCATCTGAAATGTATGAGCATACAAAAAATGTTAACGATTATTATTTTGGGGAGATTGGTGTTGAGACCGACCATGAGGGAACAATTGTGGAATGCCGGCAGCGGGGGTTTGCACGATTGGAATCTCAGCCTGATTTTTTGAAAAATATGGTCTATCCGGGCAGTTATGACGAAGAATGGACATTGCGGAAAGTGATACGGCGGTTTATCTGGCATGATCGTATCCATGCAAAAGCAATGTACCGGATGGCAGCCAGAACGTTTGACGGCGGCATTCCGAACCTGTTTCACTTTGTATAAAGGGTTCCGATTATTTTACAATTTTTAAACAGGCAAATGAGAAACTGGCTCCTGAAAATGCCAAAGGACAGGTTGACAGAATTAAAAAGGCTGTTTTAACTCTGGATACATTTCCACAATCCCATCAGGAACGAAATGAGGGCAGATATGCCGGAAAAGGCTACCGTCAATTTATATTCGTAAATGTGGTCTAAATCACGGATTGCTCTGGGGTTGACTTTTACCTTGTATTTATCTAAAATGTTTTTTCTCCAATTCTGCAAAAACTATTTCTGCATCAACTGCTTCTGCTCCGTCAGCAATTTCCCGTTCGGACTCGAAGATTGCCTGGTCAATGCGATTCATTCTTGCGAATTTATCATATAGTTCACTGCTCATTACAACCAGGTCGCTATATCCGTTTTTGGTAATAAAAATAGGCTCCTGTTCCTTGTGTGCGATATTGGAAATCTCAGTTGTATTGCGCAAATCCTTAATAGGCATAATAAGCGGCATAATATTTCACTCCATTTTAAATATAGTTATAGCATAATTGTGTCCGGACAACAATGAAAATATGCAATAAAATTATATACGAAAATTATATAGTTGAATTAGAATTTCCGAAATTGACTTTGCCTGCGGTGCATGTTACAATGGCTCAAACAACTGAATAGTAGTAATGTCTTCAGGGCAGGGTGAAATTCCCGATCGGCGGTGACAGTCCGCGGGCGCGAAAGCACAGGGTCCGGTGAAATTCCGGAACCGACGGTATAGTCCGGATTAAAGAAGGTGTATTGGGATTGTCAGAAGTGATCTGACAATGTTTTGTGCACTTTTTTACGTCAAACTGCTCTGTTGGCATTTTCGATACACCTGAAATAGAAACACCTGAAAGGCAGCCATACTTTCAGGTGTTATTTCATTTTAGGAGGGATTTCATATGAAAAACAACAGAACAAGGAGACTCACAACAGTAGGTATGCTGTGCGCACTCGCGTATGTGGCGGTGGCGGTCGGACGCATCCCGGTCGTACTCTTTTTGAAGTACGACCCGAAGGATGTGGTGATCGTGATTGGCGGTCTGATTTTCGGGCCGCTCACGTCGTTAGCCATGGCGGTGACGGTGTCGGTGGTGGAAATGATTACGATCAGCAGCACGGGAATCTGGGGGTGTGTCATGAACATAATTTCAAGCTGCTCCTTTGCCTGTACCACGGCGTTTATTTATAAAAGGCACCGCAGGCGTTCCGGTGCTGTGGCTGCGCTGGCGTGCGGATGGGGCTGTCAGATTGCGGTGATGATGCTGTGGAACCGGCTTGTTGCCCCGGTTTATATGGGATATCCGGAAGAGGCGGTGGAAGCGCTGCTGCTTACGGCATTTTTGCCCTTCAATCTGCTGAAAGGAGGGTTAAACGCGGGGATTACATTTCTGATCTACAAGCCGGTTGTCACGACACTTCGCAGGCTGCATCTGGTGGAGACATAGGTATTTCCGGTTACGTCACATCCGGGGCCATGCATCTGCCGCATGGTGCCGGAACAGGTGGCGGCGGTAATGTAAAGATAAATTTTGCAGGAAAAGTCCACAAAATATTGACGGAATGAGATTTTATAAAAGCTTCATCGTGTCTGCAAATTATATGTGTATGGATAGTAGTTCTGTAAAGTATTAACGTCTGTTTGCCTGCCTGCATAAGTTTGGAAGAAATTATCATAGTCCGGGTTACTCCATACAAAACCGTTCTCAAAAACTACTTCTTTTAGACAAAACAGCGAATATGCTGCTTGATTAGCTTCTCCGTTTCCAACCTGAGGATAGTCTGTCATTTTTTCTCCGTCATATAATGACCAGCCTCCATTATAGTTTTCTGTCTGGCAAGGCAAAAGATTTACATTGTCTGTTCTGACAACATAATCATAACTACATTCTGCGCTGCTGTCTAAAAAATTCCAATACAATTTCAAAGGCATACCGTTAATATCATAAGCAAGCATACAATATTCCGTTTCAATAATTGTATTGTCTGTATTATTTGTAAGTATATCATGGATATAAGGATAACCATTATCATAATATAAAATATCCGCACTTTCATGGATAATGGATTCCGTTTGTTCTGCATTCGCGGTCGATTGGTTTGCTTGTAATGTATCATTGGAAATTATGGCAGATGTCACAGTGGAAGTGTTTCCAATATCCTTTTGCGAACAGCCAGCCAATGTACTTGCAAGCAGAAAACTCATACATATCATTACTTTATTGTATCTTTTCATAAAAACGCCCCTCCAAATCATGTTCTATCAAATTTTGTACGGATATTTTACCTCAAACACGCACACAATTCCATTAAGTTTTCCTTAATCTTTGGTATATACGCTCTGACGAAGATAGCGCCGAAACAGTGGAAAAATCCGGTACGGTCATCGGGAAGACCGTAGAAAATGCGCTTCGGAATGCGGTAAATGGAATCGGGAAAGAATGACCGGACGGTTAACTTTTCAGTGGATTGTTCCGATAAAGAAAACAGAACAGAATACGAAGCTATGGATAGCGCTTTTTTCTAAGGATGGAAATGGAATTAGAAAAAAACGCTATTTTCACTTTCCGGGGGATTTTGCGTACTATAGTCAGGGCAGCAGCATGAAAGGGAGGGTTTTTAAATGGATGTTTCAACAAACACAAATCTCCATGGTTTTGAGACATACGATGTCAGTAAGATTGCAAAGCGCGATATCGAAGATCGTGAGGAACTTGTAAAAAGGATTCGTGACACGTTCAGATTGACAAAAGATTCTTTTGAAAAGATACCAGAGCAGGCATTTGAGGTATGTGGCTGTTATGAAAAATACCATATCACAACGAAGATGCCGGAGAGTGTTTTTGGCGATTCCTTTGGCTATGCCATGCAGGACGACATTTACAACCGGATGAAGGATTACTATGCGGGGAAAATGAGCGACGGGGAATTGAAGCAGTATTTTAACGACTGCTGCGCTGATATGCGGATATACAGGGCGCAAAAACACCAGTCTTCGGGAAATGAAGACGCTGATAATATGCAGATCGTCAGCCAGATCTATGAGATTTTTGCAAAGCAAAACGTCAGGGCAGCCAGCAATGCCAATTATGAAGAAGGAGCGGCAGTCAATGCGTCCTATGGCGACGAATACATAGGGAATAACTGGGCCTACTACAATGCGAAGTACTATTATCAATGTGAGGACGTGAAGAAATTTCTGGGTGATACGGCAAATGAAGTAGCAGAGAAATGGGGCATCGGAACAGTCGACACGCAGAAGATTGAAGAAAACTCCAAGTATACGCTGGATGGAAGGTTTGATTTCAACAGTGTGTGGAATTTTCACTATCGGAATCAGTCGGGAAACGCAAGCATAGCAGATGAGGGTACACAACCGCCGAAGGATCTCAGATTTTTCTATAAAGGGGGTATTAACAATACGGCAAAAATGGATGTGTGGATGGGAGAGCACAAAAAAAGAATTGCTATACCGTTTTATGATCTGGGGGAGAGCCTGAAAGGGCAGATATACAATGCAGACGGTCTTATGAAGGATTTTTATGAAAAGTCAGATCGTGCGAAGGAATATTCCGATTTTATGAAACAGGTATTTGTGTTTACGAGAAGGTATGCAAAGGAGTCAGGGATAATTAACCGGTTTGGAAACCTGGTGCCGGAAACATACTGATGTCAGACGGACGGTGTCCGGGCGTGTGGAAAATTATGTAAACCACACGCCTTTGCTGCGTTTAAAGAGAGGAAGATAAGGTGCGGCATGAAAACAAGACATTGAAAATACCCTGCGGGATGTAGTATATTAGCGTGAGGGGGTAGCTTACTATGTACAGAATACTTGTGGTGGAGGACGATGCGGTCATCTCGGAACAGATCGCGAAATATTTGGAGAAATGGGGATACGAGGTGGAGACTGTCAAAGATTTCGTGGATGTGATGGGGCAGTTTGCGGCCTGTGAACCCCAGCTTGTGCTGATGGATATCGGCCTGCCTTTTTATAACGGCTACTACTGGTGCGGCGAGATCCGCAAGGTATCCCAGGTGCCGATCATCTTTATCTCCTCGGCCTCGGACAATATGAACGTGGTGATGGCGGTCAATATGGGCGGCGATGATTTTGTGGTGAAGCCCTTTGAACTGGAGATCCTGCAGGCCAAGATGCAGGCGGTTTTGAGGCGGGCTTACGCTTTTACGGCGCCGGGAACCGTACTGGAGTATCGGGGTGCCATGCTGAATATGACGGATATGTCACTTTCTTACTATAAAAGAGCCACACGGCCGGAGCAGAACGAGGGCGGGCAGACGGGGGCAGCGGTTCCGGGCGGAAGAGACGCGGGGCAGGAAAAGGCGGCCAGCCGGATCGAACTGACCAAAAACGAGTTCCGCATCTTACAGACACTCTTTGAGGCGGCGGGCGGCGTGGTCAGCCGGGATCTTTTGATGAAACGGCTCTGGGACGACGAGTGTTTCGTGGACGACAATACGCTCACGGTGAACATGAACCGTCTGCGCAAACGGCTTGCGGAAATCGGTCTTTCCGGGCTGATCGGGACGAAAAAAGGTGTGGGGTATTTTCTGGGAGGGACAGATGGATAAGAAAACCTGTATACCGGCGGCATATCTGCGGGAGCGGATCGTCCCGGTTTCCATATTTATAGCAGAGGCGCTTATCTTTCTGATGATAGCCGCTCTCTACGGCTATGAGGGCGTGCTTGCCAATATGACTTATGCGCTCGGGATTGCGGCATTCTCTGGCGGCTGTTGTCTTTTGTGGGATTACGGCAGATACCGGGAGAAGTACAAGACTTTGTCGCGGCTTTTTTCGGCGGAGGAGAGAAGTGACGCGCTTCCCCGGACGTCATCCTGCATGGAGCAGGCGTACCAGCGGATCATCGCAGCACAGGAGGCGGAGAAAAGAGCGCTTATCACGCAGCTTGATGAGAAACAGCGGAACATGGCTGACTATTATACGATGTGGACGCACCAGATCAAGGTGCCGCTCTCGGCAATGGATCTGCTTTTGCAGAATGCAGACGAAACTGCGGGCGGGAATGTGGAAAAGGAGGCGGACGGCAGCGGGGCCTGGCAGACGGCGAGACAGCTTCGGGAGGAAGTGTTTAAAACGGGTCAATATGTGGATATGGCCCTCCACTATGCCAGAATGGAGAGCATTGGCGCCGATCTTTCTTTTGCCAGGCATGATGTGGATGCACTGGTAAAGAAGGCGCTCAAAAAATTCTGGCTGCTTTTCAGCGGCGCGGGGCTTAATCTGCAATTGGAAGCGTGTCACACATATGTGGTCACGGACGACAAGTGGTTTTCCTTTGTGATCGGACAGATTCTTTCCAACGCGTTAAAGTACACGAAGGAGGGGACGATCTCTGTTTACGGTGCGGACGAAAACGGCAGGCGCGCAGAGCAGGGGTGCAGTTATCTTGTCGTGGAAGATACGGGAATCGGGATTGCGGAGAGTGATCTGCCCCGCATCTTTGAGCGGGGATTTACGGGATATAACGGACGTCTGGGAAATCAGTCTACGGGCATTGGCCTGTATCTGTGCAGGCAGATCATGGACAGGCTCGGGCTTTCCATCCGCGCAGAGTCGAAGCGCGGCGGGGGAACGAAGGTGTTTCTGGGGATTGCGCAGGAGGAGATTCTTACAAAAATGTAAGTTACAACAGGGAAATGTAAGCCGGATATATGGCAGCGCATTTCCTTTTTGTTTAGTATAAGGTAGGTAATTGCGAAACGCTTTTAAGGTTGTTGAATTTGCACAAATAGCATAATCAATGCAGACGCGCTTTCGCTCCACTCCGAGCGTAGCAGACGCTAAACTCGTGGAAAACCTCGTTAAGCGCTGACCGTTTTAATCCGAAGGATTTAAACAAGCTACAAGGGTCTGCTTGTAATTATGCTATTTGCACAAAAAAAGCCACGATTTGATGAGTTTCGCAATTACCTATAGTATAAGGCATAGAAAGGAGGACGAATATGTCATTGCTAACCGTAAAAAATGTAAAGAAAATATATACCACCCGCTTCGGAGCGGTCAGGGTGCAGGCGTTAAACGACGTGAACTTTTCTGTGGAAGAAGGGGAGTATGTGGCCATCATGGGGGAGTCCGGCTCGGGAAAGACCACGCTCTTAAATATTCTGGCTTCTCTGGATACCGCTACCAGCGGGCAGGTGCTGCTAAACGGACAGGAGATTTCCAGGGTCAGTCAGAAAGACCTGTGCGCGTTCAGACGCGACCATCTGGGTTTCGTCTTTCAGGACTTTAACCTGCTTGACACCATGTCCCTGCGGGATAATATTTTTCTGCCGCTTGTGCTGGCGGGGGTGTCTTACCGGGAGATGGAGGAGCGGCTTGCGCCCCTTTCGCAAAAGCTGGCGATCACGGATCTTTTGGACAAATATCCATACGAAGTGTCGGGCGGACAGAAGCAGCGGGCGGCGGTCTGCCGGGCATTGATCACAAGGCCGGATATCGTGCTGGCGGACGAGCCGACGGGCGCGCTGGACTCCCGCGCATCTGGGAAACTTCTGAAACTGTTCGGAGAAATCAACGGGGAGGGGCAGACCGTTCTCATGGTGACCCACAGCATTCAGGCGGCGGCTCACGCAGGGCGGGTGCTCTTCATTAAAGATGGGTGCGTGTTCCACCAGATCTACCGTGGAGAGCGGAGTCGGGACGAAATGTACCGCATGATATCGGACGCCCTGACGGTGTTACAGGCACAGCAGGCCAATGGAGACGAGATGGCCGCTTTGGATCAGGCGTAGCAGGAAATGGGAGGTGCGCGAAACTTATGAACAAACTAAAATTACTGCCGGTGATGGCTTACAGAGGGGTGAAGCAGAATAAGCTGGTCTACCGGCCTTATCTTATGGCCTGTTTCTTTTCCGTGTTCAGCTATTACCTGTTTTCTTCCCTTCTGCACAACGATCTGATGGAGAGACTGCCGAAGGCGGCCTACGCGTGGCTGATGCTCACCCTGGGAAAAGGACTGCTTTCCATTATTCTGCTGCTGTTTCTGCTCTATGCGGGCAGCTTTTTGCAGAAGCGGCGGGGACGGGAGCTGGGGCTTTACAGCCTTCTGGGTCTGGAACGGAAGCATATCGGCATCATGCTTTTCTGGGAAAATACGGGACTGTATCTGGTCAGCGTATCTGCGGGTATCATACTTGGTTTTGTGTTGAATAAGCTGATGTTTCTCCTGCTGCTTCGCATGTCGCGGCTGGATGTGGAAGCGGCGTTTTACTTTTCCGCGGATGCAGTAATGGAGACGCTGCGGTATTTTGCGATCGTATTTCTCTGCGTTTATATCAAAAGTCTCTGGAGCTTTTACCGCATGAAACCGACAGAACTGCTGGCCGGGAGCAGGAAGGGGGAGAAGGAGCTTAAGCGGATCTGGCTGTGGACTGCGGCGGGCCTGATCCTGTTGGTATGCGGCTACCATATTTCCGTCACCAGCAGGCTGGACAGCATGATTTTTACAGATTTCTTTCTGGCGGTACTTCTGGTGGTGCTCGGCACTTATTTCCTGTTTACTTCGGGAAGCGTGGCTTTCCTGCGGTTTTTGAAGAAAAGGAAAAATATTTACTACAGGCCGTCCAATCAGGTGACGATTTCCGGTATGTTGTACCGCATGAAGAAGAATGCGGCCGGACTGTCCAATATCTGTATCTTTTCCACCATGCTTCTGATCACGTTGACCTGTACGGTCGCTTTGTGGACCGGAATGGATCAGGTTGCCTATTACGACTATCCCTATGATGTGGTGGCGTCCTATTCGGAGAACAGTAACGTGATGGAAAAGGCGCGGGAGAAAGCGCAGGATCTTTCAGAAAAGTACGGACAGGGCGCAGCGCGGCTGGACTGTTATAACAGCATGAAACTTACCTGCGGCAGACCGGAGGGAAGCAACGCGTTTATCATTGCATCAGGTGTGGAATTTGCTGACCAGTATGCGGTCACGCTGATGACGCTGGAGGATTATAACCGGCTGGAGGGAGAGGACAAAAGTCTGGAGGAGGATGAAGTGCTTCTGTACTCCACAGGAGCAGCGTTTGGCTGTGACAGCGTAAACTTTATGGGCGTGGAGGCGTCCGTAAAGGAGGAACCGGAGCGGATTTATCCATTCCCGCAGGCCAAAAACAGGATGTTTAATTTTACCGCCCAATATGTGATGGTGGTGAAAGATCAGCAGGCATTTGACAGGTTTGTGACGGCGTGGGCTGAGGTGAACGGTGTGACCGATCTGGAAGGTTTTTTACACAGCGGCGTGCGGCAGCTTGGTCTTTTGCTGGACGGGAAAGAGACGGAGCGGGAGGCTTTTGTCGAAGAGTGGTCCGTGTGGTGTCAGGGACAACAGGATTTTTTGCGGGTAGAAAATGGCCTGGCGGGAAGAGCTGAGGATTGTTCCCTGAACGGCGGCCTGCTTTTTATCGGTATTATCTTTGGGCTTATGTTCTTTATGTGTCTTCTGCTTATCATGTACTTTAAGCAGGTCTCGGAAGGGTATGAGGATCAGGACAGCTTTGGAATCATGCGGAAGGTGGGCATGAGTGATTCGGAAATCAGGGGAACGATCCGCAGGCAGATTCTGCTGGTGTTTTTCCTGCCCCTTGCTGGCGCATTTTTGCACACGGCGGCAGGGCTTGTGATGGTCAACTGCCTTCTGGCGGCATTGCGGTTCTTCGATACCGGGCTGCTGGTCCGCTGCTGTGCGGGCGTGGCAGCGGCTGTGGCGGTTCTTTACGGGGGAAGTTATGTGATGACGGCGAAGACGTATTACCGGATTGTGGGGAAGTGAGGGGAGGGGTGTCCTGCCGGGTTGGCAGGACACTTCTTTTTAACGTAATTCAATTTTATCTTTCTGACAATCAATTTAGTCATTTTTTAATAAAAGACTATATTGAAGTTGACTTTCACGCAATTATCGGATAAAATAATACCATAAATTGTTTGCAAAATGGATGCTGTGGAGGAACGCCGGTTGAGAGATTATACATACGAGAATAGATGGAAGAGTCTGCTGACACCTGAAATCGTTGGATATTTGACTGCGATACATGAGTTTAGGGGAGAACAGCGTTTGATAGCGGACAGATATGCGGATGTTTTGGAAGATTTGGTGCAGATTGCGAAAATACAGAGTACCGAAAGTTCAAACAGAATTGAAGGAATATATACGTCTGATGAACAGTTAAGAAAACTGGTTTTAGATAAGACGAAACCCAGATCAAGGAGTGAAAGGGAAATTGCCGGTTACAGGGATGTACTGAATACAATCCATGAGAACTATGCGCATATTCCCATGAAATCTGCATTTGTATTACAATTGCACAGAGACTTGTATAAGTTTGAAGGTGCAGGTGCGGGTGGAAGCTACAAGGCGGCTGACAATGTGATAGAGGAACAGGATGAAGCGGGTAATAAAACAGTGAGGTTTCAGCCCGTTCCGGCATGGGAAACGCAGGAGTCGGTGGAACAGCTGTGCGAGGCGTATAGAAAAGCAGAGGAGGAAGGAGAGGCAGATTTACTGCTGATTATTCCTATGTTTGTTCTGGATTTTTTGTGCATCCATCCTTTTAGAGACGGAAATGGGAGGATGAGCAGACTGCTGACACTTCTCCTGCTGTACAGAGCGGGATATTTTGTAGGTAAATATGTCAGCATAGAAAAATTAATTGAGCAGTCTAAAGACACTTATTATGAGGCGCTGGCGGACAGCTCATCGGACTGGCATGAAGGACGAAACGACTACAGTTCATTTGTAAAATATATGTTTGGCGTTATTGTGGCGGCTTACAGAGAATTTTTTGAAAGGACGAAAACGGTTACCAGGCATAGGATGTCAAAACCAGACAGAATTGCAGAAGAAATAAAGAATCGTATTGGAGTGGTGACGAAAAAGCAACTGGTACAGCTGTTTTCGGATATCAGTCAGACCACGATTCAACGGACATTGAATGATTTGGTAAAAGATGGAAGGATTATTAAAATAGGCGGCGGCAGATATACCAAATACAAATGGAACTGGGAGGATGAGGAGTGATGGTTACAGGTGAGTTAAGAAATAAAATTGATGCTCTTTGGGATGCGTTTGCGGCTGGCGGTCTTGTGAATCCGCTGGAAGTGATTGAGCAGGTTACCTATTTGATATTTATTCGCGATTTAGATGTTTCGGATACTATGCGGGAAAAAGAGAGCGTTATGCTTGGACTGCCCTTTCAGAGTATTTTTGCCGGGAAGATTAAGGTGGGAGACAGAGAGCTGGATGGCAGGAACTTGAAATGGTCTGTGTTCCATGATTTTCCGGCTCAGAAAATGTACTCGGTTATGCAGGAATGGGTATTTCCGTTTATTAAAAACTTACATGGGGATAAGGAAAGCGCATATTCAAAATATATGGATGACGCTATTTTTAAGGTGCCGACACCGCTTCTATTGTCTAAGGTAGTGGACGCATTGGATGATATTTTTATATTGATGGAGCAGGCGAAAGAGCTGGACATCAGAGGGGATGTGTATGAATACCTGCTCTCTAAGATTGCGCAATCCGGGTTGAATGGACAATTTCGCACGCCAAGGCATATTATTCGTATGATGGTGGAACTGATGGAACCTTCCCCCGATGATATGATATGTGATCCGGCATGTGGAACCTCGGGATTTCTTGTGGCGGCGGGGGAATATTTGAAAGAACGACGGAAAGAAGAAATTTTTTACGATAAAGTAAAGAGAGATCACTATATGAGCGGCATGTTTCATGGATATGATATGGATAGAACCATGCTGCGCATTGGCGCAATGAATATGATGACACACGGGGTAGAAAACCCTTTTATCGAGTACAGGGACAGTTTGTCGGAGCAAAATGCCGACAAGGACAAATATTCCCTGATATTAGCCAATCCGCCGTTTAAAGGAAGTCTGGATGCGGAAGCTGTGTCCGGAGATTTGCTTAAAGTATGTAAAACAAAGAAAACAGAGCTGCTGTTTCTGGCGTTGTTTGTAAGGATGATGAAAGTGGGAGGAAGATGTGCCTGCATCGTTCCTGACGGTGTGCTGTTCGGTTCCTCCAAAGCGCATAAGGATATCAGAAGAGAACTGTTGGAAAATCAGAGAATGGAAGCCGTGATTTCCATGCCGCCCGGCGTGTTTAAGCCCTATGCAGGTGTTTCTACGGGGATTCTTATATTTACAAAGACCAATCACGGGGGGACGGATCAGGTATGGTTCTATGATATGCAGGCGGACGGGTTCAGCCTTGACGATAAGAGAAGCCCTGTAAATGAAAATGATATTCCTGATATCATAGAACGCTTTCATAACAGGGATGGGGAGAAAAAGAGGGAGAGAACGGAAAAGTCTTTCTTTGTATCGAAGCAGGAGATTGTGGATAATGAATACGATCTGTCGGTCAACAAATATAAAAGGATGGAATATGTGCCGGTAGTATACCCGCCGACAGAGGAAATACTCGGGCAGATATTTGAACTGGACAGGCAGATTGGGGTGGAGCTGGAGGAACTAAAGGAGATGCTGGCGGAGCCGTAGACGGTGGCAGATGAATCTGGATAAGATGGTTTCTGTCATTAAGTAAGCGATTGGGAGGATGAATAATGAAGCAGGTAAAATTAGGAGAGATATGTGAGGTGGTCTCTGGAAGCACTCCTAAGACAAATATAGCCGAGTATTGGGATGGAGATCTTGAGTGGATAACCCCGGCAGAGCTGGACGATGAAACTTATATTATCAAAGAGAGTCATAGAAAAATAACACGTGCTGCGGTTCAAAAAACGGGTTTGAAGCCTTTTCCAAAGGGAACTGTCATTTTATCTTCAAGAGCACCGATTGGTAAGGTTGCTATTGCCGGTAAAGAGATGTATTGTAATCAGGGCTTTAAAAATCTTATCTGTTCGGAAAGCGTGGATAATAGATATTTGTATTGGTATCTCAAAGGACATACGGATTATTTGAATGCATTGGGCAGGGGTGCAACATTTAAGGAACTATCTAAAAACATTGTGGAGAATATTGAGATTCCTTTACCCGAGTTGGATAAGCAAATTATGTATTCCAATATATTAAAAAAGTGTTGCGATATAATGATGGTATTGAAGCAACAGATGACCCAGTACGAGCTGCTTATCAAATCCCGATTTGTGGAACTTTTTGGAGATCCATCTATAAATCCCAAAGGGTGGAATGAGGTTAATATTTCTGAAATAACTAGTGGGAAAGTATCAAATGGTTTTTTTGCAAAAAGGTCCGATTATATAAAGGATGGGAATGTGTCGGTGCTTGGCGTTGCCAACGTTGTTAATAGAATGTATTCGCAATGTAAAAATTTACCGAAGGCTTACGGAACGAAAAGTGATATCAAAAAATTTCAGGTACAGTATGGTGATTTGCTGTTTTGCAGATCATCGTTGGTTGCAGAGGGAATAGGAAAGGCATCTGTTGTGCCTGTCGATGTACCCAAAGGCGTGTTGTTTGAATGCCATGTGATACGTCTGGTTTTAGATTTAGAAAAGTGTGTTCCTGAATATATACAAATGCTTACAACGACGGATTATTATAGGAAACAAATTTTGGCACAGTCAAAGACAGCAACGATGACAACTATAGGGCAGGATGGGATATTAAAAACAAATGTTCTTTTGCCGCCTGTGGAATTACAAAAACAGTTTTTGCACGTTGTTCAGCAGACAGAAAAACTGAAATCTATAACGCAGAAATCCATAAATGAACTTCAACTCCTGTTTGACAGTCTGATGCAAAAATATTTTGGCTAAAACAGGTACTCTTTTAAACGGGTGTCTGGCACAATGGAGGTCCACCATGACTAACTTTGATTATCTAAAAAAGGAAAAACAGTTCGACAGCTTTTCGGAGGTCGCCATATGTTCCGAGAAACTGCTTCCAATTGACAGGGAAGCCTGTGTCATCAACTGCCGCCGTGCGATGGAGTTTGCCGTCAAATGGCTGTATTCTGTTGACGCATCTTTGCAAAAGCCTTATCAGGATAACTTACATAGTCTGATGAGTACGGAGGAGTTCCGCCTCCTTGTAGATAAGGGGGTGTGGCGGCGGATGGACCTGATTCGCAAAATGGGTAACCGGGCGGCCCATGCGGGGGCAAAAATTACTTTTGATGAGGCATCTCTCTGCTTACAGAACTTATTTATCTTTCTTGATTTTGTTGCCTGTTGTTACGCGAAGGAGTATGAGGAACGCCAATTTGACTTGTCGCTTCTCGGCAAAGGGCTGCCGGAGCAGCAGGTGCCGCACAGAACGTTTGCGGATGTGGATCTGCAGGCGCTAATAGAAGAAAATAAGGCTTTGAAAGCGGAGCTTACAAAGAGAAGGGAAAGCAAGCACCCTGCGTATGTGCCTAAGCCGTTGGATTTATCCGAATATAAAACAAGGAAAATTTATATTGATTTTATGCTTCGGGATGCGGGCTGGGTTGAGGGGCAGAACTGGCTAAACGAGGTGAAAATAGAGGGGATGCCAAACCAATCGGGGAAAGGATATGCGGATTATGTACTCTATGATGATGCGCATAAACCACTTGCCGTTATCGAGGCGAAAAGCGCTTGTGAGGATGTGGCCAGAGGGCGGCAGCAGGCAAAACTTTATGCAGATATTCTGGAACAGAAATATCAGAGAAGGCCGGTTATTTTTCTGACGAATGGTTTTGACACAAGAATCATAGACGGCCAGTATCCGGAGAGACAGGTGTCTGGAGTTTATTCCAAAAGGGATTTGGAAAAATGGTTTAACTTGCGAAGTGGACGGACGCCGCTAAAAAATATTGTAGTGGATCAGAAGATTGCGGGAAGATACTATCAGGAAGCGGCCATCCGTGCGGTGTGTGACAGCTTTGGAGAGGGAAACCGAAGAAAAGCGCTTCTTGTCATGGCTACAGGAGCAGGAAAGACCAGAACGGTGATTGCGCTCTGCAAGGCATTGATGCATGCCGGCTGGATCAGAAATGTTCTGTTTCTGGCGGATCGAAATTCTCTGGTTACGCAGGCTAAGAGGAGTTTTGTGAATCAGTTTACCGAGGAACTGTCTGTTGTAAACGTGGTGGAGGAAAAAAATAATTATAATGCCAGATGTGTTTTTTCCACTTATCAGACGATGATACATCTGATTGATGATGCAGTGGACCAGGAGGGAAAAATTTTTTCCTGCGGACACTTTGACTTGATCATCTGCGATGAAGCGCACAGGTCTATTTACAATAAATATAAAGACATTTTTACTTATTTTGACGCTTTGCTGGTGGGATTGACGGCAACGCCGAAAGAGGACATTGATAAAAACACATACTCCATTTTTGATCTGGAGGACGGGGTGCCGACTTACGGTTATGATTTGGCTCAGGCGGTGACGGACGGTTTTTTGGTTGATTATCTGTCGGTGGAGTCGGAAGTAAAATTTATCGAGCAGGGGATTGCTTACGATGAATTGTCACAGGAAGACAGAGAGGCATATGAGAACACGTTTAAGGATGAGAACGGCAATTTCCCGGAAAGAATACAGTCCTCAGCTATCAATAAGTGGCTTTTTAATGAGGATACAATTAAGCAGGTTCTCCGCGTTTTGATGAATGAGGGGTTGAAGATTGATTATGGACAGAAATTAGGGAAAACGATTATTTTTGCGGTGAACCACAATCATGCAGAAAAAATTTATGAGATTTTCAATAAAGAATACCCCCATTTGTCCAGGAACGGACAGGATTTTGCGAGGGTGATAGATAACCGTACGGAGTATGCGCAAAAGGCGATAGATGAGTTTGCGGAGGCTGGGAAACTGCCGCAGATTGCTATTTCTGTGGACATGCTGGATACGGGGATAGACGTGCCGGAAGTGTTAAATCTTGTCTTTTTCAAAAAGGTGTTAAGCCGGGCGAAATTTTGGCAGATGATTGGCCGGGGCACCAGATTGTGTCCGGGATTGGTGGATGGGGAGGATAAGCAGAAGTTCTATATCTTTGATTTTTGCGGCAACTTTGCTTTTTTCAGGGTTAACGAAGGGAAACCGACTGCGAACCAGATGGCATTGCAAAGCGCAATTTTTAATCTGGAATTTCAGATTGCCTATAAACTGCAGGATGCAGGCCGCCAGGTAAATCGACTGATTGCGTATCGGGAAAAACTGGTTGAGACGATGAGTGGCAAGGTACAAGAACTGAACAGAGAAAGCTTCACGGTAAGGCAGCACCTAAAGCATGTTGAAATGTACTCTGATGTGAGCGGCTACCAGTCTATCAGCTATGAGGATACGCAGACGGTCAAGGAGGAGCTTGCGCCGCTTATTCTGCCGGATCAGGATGAGTCCTGCGCGGTACGTTTTGATGCACTGATGTACGGCATGGAACTGGCATATTTGTCAGATAAGACGTATACCAGGGCAAAAGGTGATCTGCTGAAACATGTGAAGGCAATAGCGGGTGTGGCCAATATCCCGGAAATTCAGGCAAAAACAGATCTGATTCAAAAAATCCTGCAGACGGGTTATTTGGACAATGCCGGACTTGATGAGTTTGAATATATCCGTGAGGAACTTCGCAGCCTGATGAAGTATATTCCGCAGAAAGTGGCTAAGTATGAGACAAATTTCGCGGACGATATTTTGTCAACAGAGTGGCATGAGGCGGAACTGGAAAGCGGTGATTTAAAAAATTATAAGGAGAAAGCGGAGTATTATATCCGCCAGAATCAGAATCATATTGCCATTGTGAAATTAAGAGGCAATAAACCTCTCAGTGACTTTGATGTGCAGTCGCTTGAGGAAATCCTCTGGGGAGAGATTGGAACCAGAGAAGATTATGAGAGAGAGTACGGGGAGAAACCTCTTGGAGAGTTTGTACGGGAAATTGTCGGGCTGGATATGAACGCGGCGAAAGAGGCGTTTGCGGAATATCTGAATGGTTCGAAGATGGACAGCAGGCAGATTTATTTTGTGAATCAAATCGTCGAATATATTGTTCATAACGGGTTGCTAAAAGACTTTTCTGTTTTACAGCATACGCCCTTCACAGATAAAGGGAGTGTGGTAGAAATCTTTACGGACATGAATGTCTGGACAGGAATCCGAAAGGTAATTGAACAGATCAATGCCAACGCAATGGCCTGACGTTTCAGCAGGCCATTGCAAAATGAACTTACTTTCTGGCAACAGGAATCCAGATTTCCGTGCGGTAATTTTCATCGGAAGTTCCCTTCGGGTATTTTTCGGGCTGGTCGTACATTTCGATACAGTAGCCCGCCGCGAATTTATACTCCTTTAAGGCGGGGAGCCATTCGGAGAAAATCCGGGTATTGACGTCCTGCAGGGCGTCCGGCAGGGGACCGATGCAGGGAAAGACAGCCCATGTGAATGCGGGAATGGTCGTTACCTCGAAGCCTTTCGGGATATCCGTGGCAGGATCATAGAGATCTGCGATCAGATAGGAAAAGCTTTCATTCCCCATAGAACTGTCGATGTTGATTCCGAATCTCCCTTCCACATATCTGCATTTTTCCTGTGCATAGTGTTCTTTCCAGAATGCGGGGATATCCTGCCTGGCGTTTTCGTAATTGAAGATGCGGGAAACGCCGAGTACCGTAAAACTTTCTTTTTTCGTAATTCTGTAATCCATCAGATAACCACCTTTCAAAGAGATTGTCAGTTTCAGCGGGGCAAAGGATTTCAGGGTCACGCCTTCTTTGCGCGCCATAGAGGGTGTGATGCCGTGGAAACGGGTGAAAGCTTTGGTAAAGCTGTCGGGGGAGTCGTAGCCGTATCTGAGTGCAAGATCAATGATCTTTACATCGCTGGCAGTCAGTTCTCCGCCTGCAAGGGCAAGCCTGCGGTTACGGATGTATTCCGAAACCGTGTATCCGCAGAGCATACCAAAACCTTTCTGGAAGTAGAAGGGCGAGATACAGACGTGCCTTGCCACGGCTTCCGTGCTGAGTTCCTCTGTGATATGTGTTTCAATGTAATCAATCGCATCTCCGACTGCTTTCATCCATTCCATGTTTTTGTCTCCTTTGCATTTGCTGTAATCAGAGTATAGACCAGTATAACAGGTTTTGCCCGATTTTGTATGGTTTGTTTTGTCGGGAAGGCAGAGTGGAAGTTTTTCCGGGAATGACGGCTTTGCCAGTGGCAACAATTAGGACAGGACAATTGGCAAACTGTAGAAATCCCGCAAACATGCCGATATATCTATATAACAGACGCAACCGGATATCCCGCTCCCAAAACTTACAGAACAGGATATTCATAAAACAACGGACACAAGGATGTGTCTTACCATCAAAAGGAAGTGATACTATGAAAATCGGCGAAGCGCAGAAAGCCTACAGGCAGCAGATCAGTCTCCTCAGGGGACAAAAGAGAGACTTTGTGAAACAGCGGGAGGAAAACCGCAAAAAACTGGAGGAAGCCCGAAAGAAAAGCGAGGAGCAGGGCGTGATCTTTGAGTTTTCCGAGGCATATTTGGAGAGAGAAAAGGAATTGCAGGAAAAAATAGACGAGCTTTCCGGCCAGATCAATAAAAACGAGAAGACGCTCGACGAACTGATCGAGCAGGAAGCCGGCATTTTTAACAGTGTGGTGGCCGAGCAGCAAGGCGACGCGTGGAAGGAGTACGGCGAGGAGATGGCCAAGTGTCTGGAGATCGCCAGAAGGATCAGCCGGGGTGACCGCGTACCGGCGCAGGACGAAAAGAAGCTGATGGATTTCAACATGGACATCTACAAGATGGCTAAGGAGATGGCGGCCATGAATATGGAGGGAGAACACAAGGAATGGGATTCCCTCTGGGGTGAAGAGGAGGAGAAGGAGTACGCCGATCCCTTTGAAGAGTCTCAGAATGCAGAGACGAATGTGGAGATGCCGGAAGGTATGGAGGCGGAGGCATCCGCCGGGACGGAAGGGAATGTAGAATAGCGGGAGAGGATGGCACGGGGAAGTATGAAAAGTGTGAAAGACATGACCAGAGGTAATCCGTTTGTCTTGCTGTCTGGCTTTGCTTTCTCCCTGATGATCGGCAATGTGTTCCAGCAGTTATATACCTTTGTGGATACAATGATCGTCGGAAAATATCTCGGTGTGACGGCACTGGCTGCTCTGGGTGCAACAGAGTGGCTGGTGTTTGTCATGTTTGGGTGTGTGCAGGGGATTACGCAGGGTTTTTCTATCAGCATGGCGAAACGGTTTGGAAGCCGTGATGAAGAGGAGCTGAAAAAGGATATGGGAGGAAGTCTTTTCCTGTGTCTCGTTTTAAGCATATTGTTTACCGCGGCCGGATTGTTGTTATGTAAACCTGCATTGGTGTGGCTTAATACGCCAGAGGACATGATCGGGATGGCGCAGGTCTATCTGCGGACGCTCTGTGGCGGGGTGTGCATTTCTTTTTGTTATAATATTTTAGCGGCGTTTTTGCGGGTTGTGGGGGACAGCAGGACGCCGCTTATCGCTGTTTCCCTGGCGGCTGTCTGTAATATTGTTCTGGATCTTTTGTTTGTGATCATACTGCATCTGGGCGTGTTTGGCGCGGCCCTGGCTACGTTGCTGTCGCAGTTGTTATCGGCGGTGTATTGTATGCGGGTGGTGCGAAACGGTGGCTTTGTCAGGATTGGCCGGGCGGATTTGGAAATACGGCCGGAAAGATGCTGGCGGCTTCTTGGGCTGGGGCTTCCGATGGGATTGCAGAATGTAATTACAGGGTTTGGAGGCTTGGCGGTGCAGTCGGTTGTAAACGGCTTTGGCACGATTTTTGTGGCAGGATTTACAGCGGCCAATAAACTCTACGGGCTGCTTGAGACAGCGGCGGTCTCGTACAGTTATGCGGTGGTTTCCTATACGGGACAGAATGCGGGGGCCGGGGATTATGGGAGAGTGAAAAAAGGACTTGGCGCTGCCTGCGTGATGGGAGTTGTGACATCCGTTCTTATGTCTGCTATTATGTTAACCTTTGGAGATCCCATTCTCAGATGTTTTTTATCGGGAGAGGAAAAGGTACTCATGCAGACATTGGAAATTGGCTGTACCTTTCTAAGGATTCTGGCGGCCTTCTTCTGGCTTTTGTATCTGCTCTATATTGTGCGGGCCTGCGTGCAGGGAATGGGAAATACGGTACTGCCCATGTGCTCCAGTTTTTTGCAGCTATTCATGCGGGTAGGCTGCGCCTTTTTTCTGACGAAAAGGATTGGTCAGGCTGGTGTATTCTGGGGAGAAATCTGTGCGTGGCTTTTGGCGGATGTGTTTTTGTGCCTGTGTCTTTTGTGGGTATACAGGAGGCAGGTTATGATGCAGAAGGAGCAGGAGTGAAACATTTTACATGTGATACGCCGCATAAAGGGAATCTTTTCAAGATTATGATTGCAAAAAAGTGGAAAATACTGATAAAATTAGAATGGCTTTTAAACTTAAACAGGAAATTACAACACGGAGGAATCAGATATGAAACCGACGGTACTTTATTACGCGAAATGCTCTACCTGTCAGAAAGCCCTGAAATGGCTGGAGGAAAAGGGTATTGCATACGAGGGGCGTCCGATCAAAGAGGAGAATCCGACGGCGGACGAACTGAAAAACTGGCATGAAAAAAGCGGTCTGCCGCTCAAGCGGTTTTTCAATACCAGCGGCCTGCTCTACAAGGAGATGGGGCTTAAGGACAAGCTGTCCGATATGAGTGAAGAGGAGCAGTATGCCCTCCTCGCCACGGACGGTATGCTGGTCAAACGGCCGCTTCTTGTAAGTGAAAAGGGCGTGTGCCCGGGGTTTAAAGACAGCGTGTGGGAGAATCTCTTGTAAGGGGAAAATCGTAACAGTTCAGTTTTCGGCTTCACTGTTACGAAAAATCCTGTATGAGGCAGCGGAAAACAGACCGTCTCTGCAGAAGGGAGCGGTTTTGCGCGGTACAGGGGGCGGACGGCCAGGGAGTGAGAGATGGTACAGGACATTTTCAATGAGTACGCAAGATTTCCACAGGTGCACGGCATGGCGATAGGCGGTTCCCGCGCCGTTAAGAGAAACGACGAATTTTCGGACTATGACGTGTATGTTTACAGCACGGAGCCGGTTCCGGCAGAGTCAAGACGTGCCGTGCTGGAAAAATACTGTGACAGTATTACGCTTGACAACCATGACAGGGAGCATGAGGACATCTGTATCATGGAGGACGGCACCGGGCTGCATATCGTATACCGGAATCTGCAAGAGTTTCTTTCGTGCATTGACCGGGTGGTGGTACACTGCGAGGTGTTGGAAAGCTGTACTACGGGTATGTGGCACAGTCTTTTGACAGGCAGGATCGCATACGACAAGGGCGGTCTTCTGGGAGCGGCCAGGGAAAAATATCAGGTGCCTTATCCGCAGGAATTGAAAAATAATATCATAAGCAGTCAAATGAACCGTATCAAGTACGGCATTCCCTCCTTTATGGTGCAGATTGAAAGGGCAATGAAGCGGGGCGATATGGTGTATATCAACCAGAGTGTGAACCGTTTTTTGGCTTCCTATTTCGATATTCTTTTTGCCCTGAATGAAAAGCCCCATCCCGGGGAAAAGCGGCTGGTACAAATTTGTCTGGAAGAATGCAGCATTCTGCCCGCCAGATTTGAGCTGAATATCCGGTTGCTGCTTAACAGCATGTTCAAAGATCCGGCGGCGGCATCGGTGGTGGAGATTATGGTGTCTGAGCTTGAGAAGGTGATCGGGGAGACGCTTGCGTAGGGGCGAGGTTGCAATACCTTCCGGTTTATTGTATATTAATGCGAGAAGCGCGTGAGAAGAGCTTCTAAAGCTTAGCAGCAAAGGCTGCTTCGCTAAGAAGCACTAAGTCTCACGCTGGAGAATGCTAAAAAGCAGCATTCTCCGCATTGATTTGTGCTTCTGCAGAGTGTGAAATGCTGAAAAGCAGCATTCTCCGCGCTGATTTATGCATTTTAATTTTCATAAATAGAAAAGAGGATGAGTGTGCGATGAAAATAATAGAAGGCGGTGTGACTGCGGCGGCGGGATTTGAGGCGGCTGGCGTGGAAGCGGGGATTAAATATCAGAACAGAAAGGATATGGCTTTGATCTATAGTCAGGCGCCATGCCGGACAGCGGGGGTTTTTACGGGCAATGTGGTGAAGGCGGCTCCCGTTTTGTGGGATAGGGAGATTGTGGCCCATTCCCCTTACGCGCAGGCGGTTGTGGTCAATGCGGGTATTGCCAATGCCTGCACGGGCAAGCAGGGGTATGAGTGCTGCAGACAGACGGCGCAGAAAGCGGGGGAAGCGCTCGGCATTTCACCGGACGCTGTTCTTGTGGCGTCTACCGGTGTGATCGGGTGGCAGATTCCCGTGGAAAAGATTGTGGCGGGCGTGGACAGGCTGGTGCATGTGAAGGCACACACGCCGGAAGCGGGGCTTGCGGCCGTGGAGGCCATTATGACCACGGACACGAAGCCGAAGCAGGCGGCGGTGCAGATCGAGGTCGGCGGTAAGACTGTAACCGTGGGCGGCATGTGCAAGGGCTCCGGCATGATTCATCCGAATATGAGTACTATGCTTGGCTTTATCACGACGGATATCGCGATCTCGAAAGAGCTTTTGCAGGAGGCGCTTGTGGAGGATGTGAAGGACACCTTCAACATGGTTTCCGTGGACGGCGATACCTCCACCAACGATACCCTGATTGTGATGGCGAACGGGCTGGCGGAAAATGCCGAGATCACGGAGAAAAATGAGGATTACGATAAATTTAAGGAAGCCCTTCATTATATAGATGAGACGCTGGCGAAGAAGATGGCCGGTGACGGGGAGGGGGCGACGGCCCTGTTTGAGACGAAGGTGATTCATGCGGCCACGAAGGAGGAAGCCCGTACTTTATGTAAGTCCGTGGTCTGCTCCAGTCTGACCAAGGCCATGATCTACGGCCATGACGCCAACGTGGGGCGTATCATGTGCGCCCTCGGTTATGCGGGCGTGGATTTTGACCCGGAGCAGGTCGACCTTTACTGCGAGGCTGACGGACACCGTATGCAGATCTGTAAAAACGGTATGCTGACCGGCTATGACGAGGAGGAGGCCACAAAGCTCCTTTCCGCCCCCGAGGTCAGCGTGATCGTGGATATGCACAGAGGCGATGCCGAAGCCGCCGCCTGGGGGTGCGATCTGACGCACGAGTATGTCAACATCAACGCGGACTATCGTAGCTGACGGTAAAAGCGCAGGCGAAGTTTATCGTCCGATGCGCATGTTGCAAAGCGCGAGAGCGGCGACGTAGAAAATCTCGGCTCTCGGCGGAAATTTATGAATAGAAAAGAGGCACAATTTCATGGAACAGCAGGAAATGGACAAAATTCTGGGAAAAGCGGAGGTCTTGATCGAAGCCCTTCCCTACATCCAGAAATTCAACAGAAAAATCATCGTGGTCAAGTACGGCGGCAGCGCCATGAGCAATGAGGAGCTGCAAAAAAACGTCATCAAGGACGTGACGCTTTTGAAGCTGGTAGGCTTTAAGCCGATTATCGTCCACGGCGGCGGCAAGGAGATCAGCCGTTGGGTGGGCAAGGTCGGCAAGGAGGCGAAGTTCGTGAACGGACTGCGCGTGACGGATGAGGAAACCATGGAGATCGCTGAAATGGTTCTGAACAAAGTCAACAAAAACCTTGTCAGGATGGTGGAGGAACTGGGCGTCAAGGCGGTCGGCATCAGCGGCAAGGACGCCGGACTTTTACAGTGTAAGAAGAGATATTCAGACGGCGAGGACATCGGTTTCGTGGGCGAGATCTGTGGTGTGGAGCCGCAGGTGCTCTACGATCTTTTGGAGAAGGACTTCCTGCCCATCGTTGCGCCGATTGGTCTGGACGAGCAGTTTATGACTTACAATATCAATGCGGACGACGCGGCATGTGCCATTGCTAAGGCGGTGGGGGCGGACAAGCTTGTGTTCCTCACAGACATAGAGGGGCTTTACAGGGATATCAACGATAAGTCCAGCTTTATTTCGAGACTGACGGCGGCACAGGCCGAGGAACTGATCGGGAGCGGCTGCATCGGCGGCGGTATGTTGCCGAAGCTCGGAAACTGCACGGACGCCATCAGGGAAGGGGTTAACCGGGTGCATATACTGGACGGACGGATCGCCCACTGTCTGCTGCTTGAGATCTTTACCGACCACGGTATCGGCACGGCGATTATTGCGGACCGGGATAAAGAGACGATGACCGGCTGATCGGGCGGATCGCGGTATATGGCATGATAAATGGCTGACCCTCGCCGGCATTTGCCAAATGCTCGTGGAAGCACGACACTTGGCTCACTGCCCGCGGAAATAAAGGGAAACGGAAAGAAGGCAGAAAACAATGAGCACAGAAATGCAAAAATATATAGACGAGGCGGAGCAGGCGCTGCTTCACACATACAACCGTTATCAGGTGGTGTTTGACAGAGGAGAGGGCGTGTACCTCTACGATACGGATGGGAAAAGGTATCTCGATTTCGTCTCCGGCATCGCCGTGTTTGCGCTGGGCTACCGCAATGAGGCGTACAATGGCGCGCTGAAAGCCCAGATCGACAAGATTATCCATACCTCGAACTACTATTATAATATGCCGGCCATCGAGGCGGCGAAAAAGCTCAAGGAGATATCCGGCATGGACCGCGTCTTTTTCACGAACAGCGGCGCGGAGGCTGTCGAGGGCGCGATCAAGACAGCGCGCAAATACGCGTATCTGAAAGACGGAAAAACGGATCATGAGATCATTGCCATGAACCATTCCTTCCACGGACGCACCATGGGCGCGCTTTCGGTGACGGGCAATCCCCATTACAGGGAGGCTTTCGAGCCGATGATCGGCAACATCCGGTTTGCGGACCTGAATGATTTTGACAGCGTGATGGCGCAGGTGACGGACAAGACCTGTGCGATTCTTTTTGAGACTGTGCAGGGGGAGGGAGGTATCTACCCTGCCACGGAGGAATTTATGCGAAAAGTCAGGGCGCTCTGCGACGAGCGGGACATCCTGATGATACTGGATGAGATTCAGTGCGGCATGGGGCGGACCGGAACCATGTTTGCGTGGGAGCGTTACGGCGTCAGGCCGGACGTGATGGCTGTGGCCAAGGCGCTTGGCTGCGGTGTGCCCGTGGGGGCGTTTCTGATGACGGAGAAGGTGGGCGCGAACTCTCTTGTGGCAGGTGACCATGGCACGACTTACGGCGGCAATCCGCTGGCATGCGCTGCGGTCAGCAAAGTGATTGACCTGTTTCAGGAGCAGGATGTGCTCTCCAATGTAAAGCGGGTGGGCGCTTATCTGGAGAAGCAGCTTGACGGGATTGCAGCAGAGTTTTCCAGCGTGGAGACAAGGCGCGGCGTCGGGCTGATGCAGGGGCTTGTGTTTGACAGACCCGTCGGGGCTGTCATCACGGAGGCGATGGAGAGAGGACTTGTGTTAATCAATGCCGGGACGAGCATCATCCGTTTTGTTCCGCCGCTTGTCATCACGGAGGAACATGTGGACGAAATGATATCCATTCTGCGAAAGAGCCTGCAGGCGTGTGAAGCGTGAGCGGGAGAATGCTGAAAACAGGGCGTTCTGAGCGGTGACTCGGGATTCGGTATAAAAGGAGAACGGAATTGACATTTAAGAAAAGATTACTTATGATCCTCGTGATTGCGCTGATCGCGGGCGGTCTTTACGGTGCGGGGCGGCTTGGTCTGGCCGTGCTGCCGCAGGCGGAGGAAGAGGCTGAGGAGGATTCTCTGTTCAGGCACAGGGAAACCCTGTATTTGTGGTATGCGGACGAGGGGCTTACAGACTATTTAAACGGTGTGGCGGTCGCCTACAGCGAGTATCAGGATGACGTGCGCGTAGTTCCGGTTTATACGCAGGGGCTGGAATATCTGGAGACGATCAATCAGGCGTCCTTACAGGGGGAGGAAGTGCCCGACTTGTATATAGTCAGCAACGATTCTCTGGAAAAGGCGTATCTGGCGGGGCTTGCCTGTGAGGTGAAACTGCCAGAAGGGGCACAGTCCATGGAGGAAATGCTGCCTGAAACGGCAGTCCGGGCGGTGACGTACCATGACAAGCAGATCGGTTATCCTTTCTACTACGAGACGAGCTGTCTGCTCTACAACAGGACGTATCTGGAAGAGTGGGCAAAGGCGCAGATCACCGCCGAGAGGGATCAGGCTGCGGCACAGGACGCGCAGGAGCAGGCGGACAGCGGCGACGTGGAGGAAGAGATTCAGGAGACGCAGGAGGAGCCGGAAGTTTCCAGGGAGGAGATCGAAGCCAAGATAGAGGAGGCCATTCCCGAGACGATAGACGAAATTTTGTCCTTTGCGGACGTTTACGACGCGCCGGAACAGGTGGAGGCGGTCTTTAAGTGGGATGTGTCGGATATCTTTTATAACTATTTTATTGTAGGAAATTATATTGACGTGGGCGGCAAAAACGGCGATAATGCGGATTCCATCGGGATCTACAATGAAAACGCGATCAAGGCTCTTCGCGTGTATCAGAATCTGAACCAGTTTTTCTCCATAGATACGAAGGAGATCAGCTACGACGGCATTTTGCAGGACTTTCTGGACGGAAAGATTGTCTACACAGTGGCTACCACGGACGCGCTGTCAAAACTGAAAAAGGCCCGTGAGGAGGAAACGTTTTCCTATGAGTACGGCGTGACCAGAGTGCCCGATGTGAGCGGTGAGCTTGGTTCCGCGTCCCTGTCCGTGACACAGTGCGTCGGGGTCAACGGCTATTCTCTGAAAAAGGAGATGGCCAACGATTTCGCGGTGTATCTGACGCAGTACAATACGCAGGAGCTTTTTGTCAGGACGGGAAAACTGCCCGTGTACTGTGAAGAAGGAACCTACGACGATCCGAACGCAGCGGCTTTTCTGGAGGAGTACGCAAGGTCGGTACCCATGCCGAAGATGATAGAGACAAGCAATTTCTGGGTGCAGCTTGAGATTGCCTTTGCCAGAATCTGGGAGGGGGCGGACGCCAACGACGAATTGCGGGCGTTGTCCGAACAGATTATGGGACAGGTGCTTGGCGAGGCGTATACGGAGGAATATATCGACGTGCCGGTTCCTGTGGAGGAGACAGAGGAAGAGGAAGAGACGGAAAGTCAGGAGTGATCATCCGTAAAAGACAAATCCTGACTGTCAGCCATAAAAGAATAATTATCGACCTATATGGTCAACCTAAGACAAGACAGGTACACTGTCTTGTCTTATTTTTCGCGCATAGGCAGAGCCAGAAAGTGTCAAAGACAGACTGCATGTATGCAAGTCTGGCTGTGACGCTTTCTGACGAGCAACGCGAGCGGGGAATGCGAAGCATTTCGAGCCTGCCTGTGCCTATTTGTAAGGGATAACAGGAGGTAATTATGTTAGGATTGTTGATTGCCATTTTATCGGGCGCGCTGATGAGCGTGCAGGGAGTCTTTAACACGCAGGTCACCAGACAGTCGGGAATCTGGGTGGCGAACGCCTTTGTACAGTTTACGGCTCTTCTGGTCTGCCTGGCCGTCTGGCTTACCACGGACAGGTCTTCCTTTGCAGGGCTTTTCAAGGTGGAGCCAAAGTATATGCTGCTTGGCGGCGCCATCGGCACGTTTATCACATACACCGTGATCAAGAGCATGGAACAGCTTGGCCCTGCGCGCGCCGTGATGTTTATTGTGGTTTCCCAGTTGATCATCGCCTATGCCATCGAAGTTTTCGGACTTTTCGGGGTGGAGAAGCAGCCTTTGGAAATGAAAAAAGTGCTGGGAGCGGGTGTAATGATCGCGGGAATCGTTATTTTTAAGTGGACATAGGACGAGATTTATTTTACAATAAAATTACAGCGCATAGCGGGAAACCTCCCTGAGGGCGAAGAGGCCGGAAAGGGAGACTATGCAGAGGAGAAAAAGAAAACGACAGACGGACAGGATATGGCAGGCAGGACTGGTGTTCGCCCTGCTTTTGCTGTTGTGCGGCTGTACGAAAAAGGACGAGCTGCTTCTTTTGAACGGGGAGAATGCGGCAGGGAAGCCTGAGGAACAGGCTGTTTTTCCGGAAGATGCCGCAGGATCGGCGGTTCCGGGGAAAGAAGACCGGCCCGCTTTAGAGGGCGGGAACCGGCAGGTGCAGGACGATGAGACGCTGGGGGCTGAGACAGCGCCTGCATCGGCGTCTGCGCAGCCGGATGCGGTGAATCCCCGGTCAGCTGTGATTTACGTCCATGTCTGCGGTGCGGTTGCGAATCCGGGTGTCTATGAGCTGGAGTCGGGGAGCCGCGTTTACGAGGCGGTACAGGCGGCAGGCGGCTTCACGGATATGGCGGAGCAGAATTATGTAAACCAAGCACAGGCGCTGGAGGACGGTGTGAAGCTGGTGATTCCCACAAGGGAGGAGGCGGCTGCAGCGGGAAAGGCGCAGAACGGCGCATCGGAGAAGAATGGTACTTTGCAGGACAATGCAGGGGAAGAAAACGGCATCGCGGGCGGCGCGGCACAGGACAGCGCGGAGAAGGCGTTTGGGATTGTGGGCGGCACAGCTTCCGTCGGACAAAACGGGGACGGCGGCACGCCGGAAGGCCGGATCAATATAAACACCGCGTCGGAGGCAGAGCTTTGCGAAATTCCCGGCGTAGGCGCCACGCGGGCGGCGGCCATAGCGGCTTATAGAGAATCCCACGGCGCGTTTGAGAAGCCGGAGGATATCATGAAAGTGAACGGTATCAAAGAAGGCATGTATGAGAAAATAAAGGACAGCATCCGTGTAAAATAGAGAGACGCAGACGAAACAGGCGTTTTCCTTAAATAACAGGCAGAGGCAGGGACTATGGCACAGAGAGTTTTGGTAGTGGATGATGAAAAGTTGATCGTGAAGGGAATCCGGTTCAGTCTGGAGCAGGACGGCATGGAAGTGGACTGCGCCTACGACGGGGAGGAAGCCCTGAAACTGGCGGAGGAAAATGCGTACGATATGGTCCTTTTGGATGTGATGCTGCCGAAAATGACAGGATTTGAGGTGTGTCAGCAGATCCGCGGCTTTTCCAATGTGCCGATTGTTATGCTGACGGCCAAGGGCGACGATATGGATAAGATTCTCGGGCTTGACTACGGCGCGGACGATTATATCACGAAGCCTTTTAACATTTTGGAGGTAAAGGCCAGAATCAAGGCCATTATGCGCAGGACGAACCGGCAGACGCCGGAAAAAAAAGAGTCGCTTAAGACGGTGGAGCGGGGCGATATGCGCCTTGACTGCGAGGGCAGAAGAGTGTATGTCAGGGATCGCGAGATCAATCTGACAGCCAAGGAGTTTGAAGTGTTAGAGCTCTTGATGCGGAATGCCGGAAAGGTTTACGGCAGAGAGGAGCTTCTGAAACTGGTGTGGGGAAGCGACTATCCCGGCGATGTGCGGACAGTGGACGTACATATCAGAAGACTGCGCGAAAAAATAGAGGAAGTGCCCGGAGAGCCCGCTTATGTGCGGACGAAGTGGGGCGTTGGATACTACTTTGCTTAATTTACATTTTCGTCAAATTACATTCCTGAGGAGCCTGAAAGGGCGGATTTTCGTGATTCTGCTCATAGTCGGGCTGATTCCGTGTTTCATCATGCGCTATGCAATTCTGCAAAACTACGAACGGCGGGCGGTAAATGTCAGAACTTCTGACATATCCACGCAGGTCAGGATTCTGGCAAATCACCTGATTACCTATCATTATTTGCAGGACACTTCCTCCGAGGTCATCAATGCGGAGCTGGAGCAGCTCTCGAATCTGTATGACGGCCGTGTGCTTGTCATCAACGCGGAACTTCGGATTGTGAAGGATACCTACGGCATCAGCGAGGGGAAAACGATTATCTCGGAGGAGGTTATTCGCTGTCTGCGGGGCGAGAGCGCCAACAGATACGACAGGGACAACGGTTATATTGAGATGACCATACCCATTACGGAAACGCTGGAGGCGGATCTGCCGGTAGGAGCCGGGGAACGCATCGAGCTGGTGCGGGGCGTGATGCTGGTGAGTGCATCAAACGACAATATCATAGCTACTATGGATATTCTGAACCGTCAGGCGGTGATTGTGATGTCCATTGTGGGTGTGCTGATTTTCGTGGTGACACTTCTGGTATCCAAGTTCCTCTTTTCTCCCTTTAAAAAGATGATAGGGGCGCTGGATCAGGTGCAGGAGGGATATACCAACGACCCCATTTCCGTGACGGACTGTCTGGAGACGGAGCATATCGGAGACGCGTTTAACCGGGTGCTGGGGCGTATGAAGATGCTGGATGATTCGAGGCAGGAGTTTGTCTCGAACGTGTCCCATGAGCTTCGGACGCCAATCACCTCCATGAAGGTGCTGGCGGACTCTCTGATTACCCAAAAGGACGTGCCGCTGGAAGTCTATCAGGAATTTATGACCGACATTGCTGCCGAGATCGAGCGGGAGGATAAGATCATTAACGATCTGCTCTCCCTCGTAAAAATGGACAGGAAGTCGGCGGATCTGAATATTTCCGAGGTGGATATCAACGCCCTTGTGGAGCTGATTATGAGACGGCTGCGTCCTATCGCCAAGCGCCGGGATGTGCAGCTTGTCTATGAGAGTCTGCGGCCCGTGACGGCGTCGGTGGACGAGGTGAAACTCACACTGGCGTTGTCGAATCTGGTGGAGAACGCGATCAAATATAATAAAGAGCACGGCTTCGTGAAGGTGACGCTGGATGCAGACCACCAGTTTTTTACGGTGCAGGTGGAGGACTCCGGCGTAGGGATACCGGAGGACGCGCTGGAGCATATCTACGAGCGTTTTTACCGTGTGGACAAGTCCCGCTCCAGAGAGATCGGCGGTACGGGGCTTGGGCTTGCCATTACAAAAAGTGCGGTTCTCATGCACAGAGGTTCGATTAAGGTGGCGAGCATTGAGGGAGAGGGAACCGATTTTACGGTGAAAATCCCCTTGAAATACATTGCGGTATAGGGACATGGAGGGTAGCATGAGAAAAGCGGAACATCTCTTTTTCGCGGTGGTTCTGGTCATGGGACTGCTCCTGTGTACTGCCTGCGGAGACGGGCGGGACGCGCAGGACGGCACCTCATATAGGATATATTATGTAAACAATGATGAGACGAAGATCGTTGAGCGCAAGTATACGAGCGAGACTTCGGACGTAACGCTGCTGTTTGAGGAGTTTTTGGAACAGCTCGCCCATATATCGGAGAAAATGGAGTACGAGACGCTGTTGGACAAAGAAATTTCGGTGGTGGGGCACACGCTTGAAAACGGTCTGCTGACGCTGGACTTTGACGAGAACTATCACAATCTGCGAGGGACGAGAGAGATTCTCGTGCGGGCTTCCATCGTGAGGACGATGGTGCAGCTTCCGGGCGTGGAGCGCATTACATTCACGGTGATGGGAGAACAGCTTATGGACGCGTCAGGAGCGGCGGTGGGCGTGATGGCGGCGGACACCTTTATCGAGAACGCGGGCAATGAGATCAACGCCTATGAAAAAGTGGACCTAAAGCTCTATTTTGCCAACGAGACGGGGGACAGTCTGGTGGAGGAGAACCGCCGCAATGTGGTATATAACAGCAATATTTCGCTGGAAAAGCTGGTGGTGGAAAAGCTGGTGCAGGGACCGATGACGGAGGGGGCGTACCCCACCATCAACCCGACCACAAAAATTGTCAGCGTTACCGTGAAAGATGGAACGTGTTATGTAAACTTAAATAATGATTTTCTCAGCCAGCCCTACAACGTGGCTTCCGATGTGACCATTTATTCCATCACCAATTCGCTGGTGGAGCTGTCCAATGTGAACCGGGTGCAAATATCCGTGAACGGGAAGACTGATATTTCATACCGGGAAAACATGAGCCTGAACAATGTGTTTGAGAGAAATCTGGACATACTGGATGCGGGGAGCGTGCAGTGATGGAAAGTTATGTAAACTTGAAGATCCCGGACGAAATAAGGATAGAAATTTGATGATAAATATGAAACTCTTTTAAGCCGGTTGAATTTGCATAATGAAAGTCGCGGTTTGAAGAGTTTCGCAAACGCCTGAATAAAACAGAAAAGTAAGGAGGAGAGATATGCGCAGACCATTATGCCTGACCGGACTGGCATTTGTGATGGTTCTGCTTCTTGGGATAAACCTGATTCCGCATGATCCGCCGGGCTATGGCGCTTTCAACGGGGAAACGGCTGCCGTTGTGGGACGTGTGGGGTGGAAGGAGCACAGAATTTCCGGATCGGAGGAAGTTCTCGTAGTAACCCTTGAGCAGGCCATTATTCTGAAACCGGATCAAAGATCCGTTCTGAAACAAATCTTAGCAGATTCTGACACAGCTTTTTTTCATTCGATCGCTGCAGATTCCGTAAAGAAAACAGAAAATTTTTTAAAAGAAAACAGGGAGCGTCTCTGTCTGGAGAACGCGGAGGAGATCACGGGGGTATTATGCTATCTCGGAGGAGAGGAGAATCCTGCCATGGGCAGTCTTATGCTGGTGGAGGGGAAGCTGCGTCCGTTTTCGCGAGCCACCAATCCCGGCGAGTTTGACGCAGCCGCTTATTACCGCGTTATGGGGCAGCAGGGCAGATTGACGGGAGCCTCCTGTCTGGCGCAGAGCGGGGACTTTTCGGGTTTCAGGGAAGGATTGTACCGCTGTCGGGAATACCTGTCGCTTCTTCTGGGCGTCTGTTACCCCCAAAAGGAGGCGTCCGTCATGAGGGCTATGCTTCTGGGGGAGAAAGCCATGCTGGACGGAGAGGTCAAAAGTCTGTACCGGCAAAACGGTATCATACATATTCTGGCTATCAGCGGCCTTCACCTCTCCATTTTGGGCATGGGGTTTCACGGGATGCTGCGGCGAATGCATGTCCCTAAAGTGGTTAACATAATATTGACGCTTGCGTTGATGTACTGTTACGGGGTGATGACGGGCATGGGTATCTCCATCGTCAGGGCGTTTGTGATGTTTGGTATGAAGCTGTGCGCGGACTTATGCGGCAGAACTTACGACCTGCTGACGGCCATGACGACGGCTGCGCTTCTGATTCTTGTCAGACAGCCGCTTTATCTGACCCACAGCGGCTTCCTGTTTTCCTTCGGCGCGGTGTGCGGCATCGGGCTTTTGCCTTCGGTATCCTGTCACTTTCCAGCGCGATCTCACCGTTTTCCTATGGGGAACCGCCTGGTAAAGGCATTGTTTACGGGAGGCTGGATTTCACTCTGCACCCTGCCCGTGTATTTGTGCTTTTATTACGAATTTCCGCTTTACTCCGTGCTGCTCAACCTGATCGTGATTCCGTGCATGGGCGCGCTTCTGCTGAGCGGAATCGCCGTGATGGGGGCGGCGGTCTGCGCCCTGCCGTTGGGGCGGCTGGCAGCCTTTCCCGGCATCTGGATTTTAACCTTTTACGAAAAATGCGCCGCATTCTGCCTGAGACTGCCGGGACGCCGGTGGGTGGCGGGAAGGCCGCAAAACTGGCAGATTGTGGCTTTTCTGGCGCTTTTGGCGGCGGCGGTTTTCTTTGCGGGAAAGGCGGAAAAGAGAAACAGGGGATATTTCTGGTGCGCGGTTTTTGGTGCGGTGATCCTTCTGGGCTTTCGGATGCCCCGGCGCTTTGAGATTACCATGCTGGATATCGGGCAGGGAGACTGTATTTATCTGGCGGACGGTGCGGGAGGGCACTATCTTATTGACGGCGGCAGTTCCGACAGGAAAGATGTGGAGACATATCAGATTGCGCCGTTTCTAAAGTACAGGGGGGTAAGCAGGCTTAATGCAGTGTTTGTCACCCATTCGGACGTGGATCACATAAGCGGCATTGAGGGAATGCTTCGGGATTACGGGGAGACGGGGATAGAGATAGGCTGCCTGTTTCTGCCAGACGTTGGGAAGGAGAGCAGGGACGAAGCATGGCATGGATTGGAGGAGCTGGCGGCGGACGCAAGTGTGCCTGTCAGGTATCTCCATGCGGGGGACCGGTTGGAGAGTGGAAAAGTTATGTTAACTTGTATGCACCCGGTTAAAAATTATGTAAACCAAAATAACAATGCCTGTTCCATGACGCTGTATCTGACCTGCGAAAACTTTTCCGCGCTCTTTACGGGCGATCTGGAAGGGGAGGGGGAAGCGCTGGTGACAGAGCGGCTGGCCCATATGGGAGACGGCGCGGAAATAGTTATGCAGCCCCTTACCCTGCTGAAAGCAGGCCATCACGGATCCAAAAACGCCACAAAGGAGCCGCTTCTTTCGCTTATAAATCCCCGGATCGCGCTTATCTCTGCGGGGCGGGATAATTCTTACGGCCATCCCCACAAAGAGACGCTTAAACGGCTTACGGACAGGGGATGCCGGATTTATCAGACCCCGGAGAGCGGCGCAGTGACAGTGCGGGTGAGCGGCGGAAGTGTCCGGGTGGAGCCGTACCTGGGGCGATAGGGAGAAAGATGTGGGATAGTGCGGAGGGGTGACAAAACAAATACAAATAAGAAAGGGACTTCCCCAATCCATATCACAGGAGAGCAAAGACCATGAATAAAAAGCGGAAACGTGCGCTCATTTATCCGCAATCCTGCCACAGATAAAGGACAGTGACACCAAGCAGATTGTAAGCACCACCTTAAAAAAATTAAATGCCCTGTCAGAGGAAACGTGTGCAGAATTAACCGCCACCACCAAAAGACGGAAAATGACCGGGTGTGACCATTCCATAAAGACAAGGTTAGCCAAAGCAAAGGAACAGGCAAAACAGCCTACAGTTGCCGGGGAAAAAAGCACAGAACAGAGGGAACGGGCAAGGCAGATGATGATTGCAAAGAATAGGGCAAAAGGAGATTAAGCAAAATTTAATGGAATTGTGTATGCGTTTTTGGTAAGATAATGACATTGAACAATTTAACAAATTGAAATTTGGAGGGATGCAAATATGTGGGAAAAATTATATGAAATAAGTTCTGTTTCGTATCAAATCAGGGTAGTGGAAGAAACTGATTTAAATAGTTTGTTGTTGGTTAAACCTGATGCTTCTATACACGCTGATAGATTTCAACAACAAAATAGCGGGAAAGCGGTTTATTTTGGCGCATTTATCAATAACTATGCGATTGGATATGTGTTGTTATCGCTGGATAATAAAAAAGATGTTATGCCATATACAAACCAGGAAAAATGTGCAGATATGATTGATTTGCTGGTAATAGAACCCTTAAGGAATTATGGTATTGGAACCCGGTTGTCGTTGGTATGTGAAGAATATTGCAAAGAAATCGCAATTCCCTATTTAGGACTTGATGTGAATCCAGCGGACAATTTTGCGGCAAAGAGATTGTATGAAAGATTAGGATATCATGAGGTGGGTGAACTACACTTAGACGGTGTATATGAATATACCGATGGACAGGGCAATCAAGGGCAATATGAAGATTGGTGTATAGATATGATAAAACGAATATAATGCCAAATTCACGTTTGTCGGGAAGTTGCAGAAAGTAAAAAATCAGAATTTGGGAAGTAATAGAATGATATTGTTGATTGTTGATACTCAAAATTTAATTATGAATCATGACTTATATGAATTTGAGACTTTTGTATATCGTATTAAAACACTAATCAAAGAGGCGCGCAATAATAATATAGAAGTTATTTATGTTAGACATGATGATGGTGTTGGACAAAAATTAACGAAAGGCGCGTTAGGCTATGAAATATACGAAGAATTTCAGCCGATGCCAAATGAGCGTGTCTTTGATAAAAATGTAAACAGTGCTTTTCGAGATACAGGGTTGTTGGAGTACCTGCATGAAAAAGGCGAAGACACAATTATTATTGTAGGGCTGCAGACAGATTACTGCATAGATGCAACAGTGAAATGTGGTTTTGAGCATGGGCTTAAAATGATTGTTCCGGCAAATACAAATAGTACGTTTGATAATGCGTATATGACAGCAGAAAAGTCTTATAGATATTATAATGAGTTCATGTGGAATGGAAGATACGCTGAATGTATTTCATTTGAAAAAATGCTTGAATTGATGGAGATGAATAGGTAAATTCACGTTTGTCGGGAAAAATCAAGACAGAAAAATGATATGAAAACTGAATATTGTTTACTTTCAGGTAGCGATTTATTTTAACAGTAAATCAGCTGCCTTTTTTATTTTCGGAACTATCAAGCACAGCAAAAATAAATTGCGTTCAATTTATTTTAGAAAGAATGAGGTATCAAAAATGATTGAGAGCAAGAATGACACAAGCAACAACTTAGAAAAGGCATTGCAGGCATTGAAACAGGCACAACAGCGTGTAGCCAACGAAAAGAAAAAGCAGAACGAGAAGAAACGCAAAGCCGGGAAACCACTCCCCCACCCAATGCGCTCAAAGAGTATGCAGACCGGGCCACTTTATGGAACGCTGTTGAACTGTCAGAGAAAGGGCAGAAATCACATGCCTGTAAACCCAACCCAAAAACGGTTGGGTTAAATGTTAAAAGCGTCACTCCCCAACGAATGGAGTTATGAACTTGCAGAGGAAGTTGTGAGGGATTATGTGCAGAGAAACTTTGTTGATAAAGGTATGCGCCCTATCACTGAAAACGGAGAATGGGGAACGAAACAGAAGAAAATCTATGACCTTGATGAAAATGGCGAAAAGATACCAGTGATTGATAAAAAGACAGGTAAGCAGAAAGTTGACAAACGGAACAGGAAACAGTGGAAATGTCAGACCGTAGAAAGCACCGACTGGAACAGTCAAGAAAACGCTAAAATGTGGCGCAAAGATTTAGCTGATACAATCAACGCCACCAATGAGCAGTTGGGTATTGCAGTTCATTGGGAACACCGTTCTTTTAAGGAACAGGCGAAAGAAATGCTCATGCTTGCCAAGCAGGAACTTCACAGCGCACAGTACGCAACGTACAAAAGTATGCAGATTAAAAATGCGGCGGTCAGCCGTGAACAATGCCAGCAAGCTGACATGGAAGTCATGGAAATGATTGCAAAAGAGAGGGAGCGTAAAGGCAGGCTTGACTTGCCGGTTGTCAGCGGAAACACCTAAGAAAAATATCCGACAGAACCGCCTTGCAGTCAGCCGACAATGCGGAGAAATTTATCACGACAAGGAAGATAGACAGCTTATCGAAGTACCCCGAATTAAGGGCGCGTATGCAGAGGTAATCAGCTATAACAAAAAGAACCTTGCGAGGGAGGAAGAAATTTAATGGAAATCTGATAGAAATATGAGCGTGATTGTGGTATTCTATTGGAGGTACAAATTGAGATTTGAACAGGAGAAACATATGATACAAAAAGTAAATTTGAAAGAGAATGTAAATGCGATTGATGAACTGTTCCTCTATAAGAGAGTGGGTACATTAAATAATCATATGTTAAATGTATTGCAAGCAGAACATAGAACTTTAGATTTTCATATACACGAAAATTCTGATGAACTTTTCTACTGTATTGAGGGAGAATTTGATATTGAGTTTGAGGACAGATTAACACATTTATGTGAGGGAGATTTTATAATAATTCCTAAAGGAACAAAACATCGTCCAATATGTAACGAATTGGTCAAATGCCTGTTGATTGAAGTTGAGGGAACTCTCAATCAAGAAAATACGGGTGGAACATATACAGGGTAAGCAAATATAATAGCGACAAATTTTCCGGGGAGGGCGTGGGGCTTCATACTATCTGTAACCGCTTGCGTAAGGCGAAAGTTATGAAACCGGGTTTTTACAAGAAAGAACTGTTTGAGCGGTTTATGGACGAGGAAAAAATGTATGACCGGGACACCGCCTATGTCAGCCAGATACTACACAATCCCGTCTATGCAGGAAACCTTACTGTTGCGGACAAACCAACTAAGACCATGCGTTCCAAGAAAAGACAGTATATCCCGTATGCGGAGCGTGAAATCATCTATGGCACACACGAACCGATTATCGAGCAGAGCCGTTGGAACACAGTTCAAAAGATTTTGCAGAGCCGACCGCCTCTTATCAGGGAAAGTTCAAGCGGATATGACAACATTTTCCGAGGGATAATTAAATGTGCTGATTGTGGGAGTGCCATGCTTTCCAAAGTAGAACAGAAAAGAAAGCGTAACAATGTAATAGACAAGACTTTCTACTGCTGTACCAAATACCGCAAGTTCGGGAAAGAGGGGTGTTCATCACACACCATTGAGGCGAGGACGGTTCACGAAGTTGTGCTTGCGGACATTCAGAAACACGCAGGACAGGCACTGACGGACAGGAAAGCAATGGTAACGGAAATTGCGGAGCGTCTTAATCTCCAAATGTCAGCGGACAGGGAACAGCAGAAAAAGGAACTAAGGCAATGTAAACAGCGTGTGTCGGAGATTGAAAACCTGTATGCCAAACTGTACGAGGACTTGACAAGGGAACTGCTGACCGAAAAGCGTTTTCAGATGTTGTCGGCAAGGTATGACAGCGAGCAGGAAGAACTGACAGCCAAGATAAAGGAACTTGAAAAAAGTGCCATAGCGGACAGGGAGCAGTTATCTTCCATTGAGCAGTTTGCGGAGCAGATAAGCGGTTATGCAGGAATAACGGAACTCAATTTTAAGATAATCAACCAACTTATAGAAAAAATTCTTGTTTCTGAACCCGTAGAAGTTGACGGGCAGAAAATTCAACGACTTACTATCCATTACAAGTTCATAGGGGCATTGGAAACCCTTGAATAATGGATATTCTCTAAGTCACCTATTCCAACTATCCAACAGAACTTGACAAAACTGCGCAAACCGGACGGGAAAAGTGAAGTAAGCCGTACAAATTCCCCGTAAATATCATAAAGGAGATGTACAAGCGCAGGAATGATGGTAAGATGAGACTGATGGAGAAAATGATAAGGGGGCTGTTTTGATGTCTGATAAAATACTGATCGTTGATGATGAAGCCGAAATTGCAGATTTAATCGAAACCTATCTGCAAAACGAAGATTATTCCGTCTACAAGTTTTATTCTGCACAAAAAGCATGGGAATGTATTCAGACGATGGAATTTGATCTTGCCGTTTTGGACGTTATGATGCCGGATATCGATGGCCTGACTCTGTGCCGGAAAATCAGGAACGAGCATACCTATCCGATTATCATGCTGACAGCCAGGGATGGTGAGATGGATAAGATTACGGGACTTACGCTCGGAGCGGACGATTATATCACCAAGCCTTTCCTGCCCCTTGAACTTGTGGCAAGAATAAAATCGCAGCTTCGGCGGTATAAAAAGTATAATCCGGCACATACGGAAGCGGAGGAAAACGACATACTGATCCATATGGGACTGGTAATGAATGTGAGAACATATGAATGTTCTTTAAACGGAAAGGCTCTCGTGCTGACGCCGACAGAATTTTCTATTCTGCGTATTCTTTTGGAGAATAAGGGAAGTGTGATCAGTGCAGAAGAATTATTCCACAGGATATGGCAGGACGAATATTATTGTAAGGCAAATAACACGATTCCGGTACATGTGAGACATTTGCGGGAAAAATTAAACGATACGTTGAATAAACCGATGTATATTAAGACAATATGGGGAGTTGGGTATAAAATTGAAGAAGCCTGAAAAAGAAGAATACGCAGTATTTCAGAAAAAGATCATGCACCGGTTTTGTTTTGGTATTTTCATTTCGGTATTTATCGTGATGCTTCTGTATTTATTTCTGTGGAAGCAGCGGTTTGGAGACTGGACTGTCAGCCTGTTGGAATATTTCATGAAAATAGAGCATGAACAGGCATTCTATATATACCATAGTTATTTCAGAGGTTATAAAGAGGTCTTTTTTGTTACGGCGATCGTGATCGTGTTTGTCTTTTTACTCTGGTATTTATTCCGATGGATGACCCGGTATTTTCAAGAGATCAATCGGGGAATAGATGTTTTACTGCTGGAAGATGCCGAATCTGTTCATCTGTCTTCGGAAATGCTGCCTTTTGAACGGAAACTGAATGAAGTGAAGCAGGAACTGGAGAAACAAAAGGCAGAAAAAGAGAAGGCGGTACGGCGTAAGGATGAATTGGTCATGTATCTTGCCCATGATATCCGTACGCCTTTGACTTCCGTGATCGGTTATCTGAATCTGTTGGAGGAAGATTCGGACATGCCTGCAAAACAGAGGGCAAAACATGTGCATATTGCGCTTGAAAAAGCGAACCGCCTGGAAGAGATGATCAATGAATTTTTTGAGATTACCCGATTAAACTCGGGGCAGATCCGGTTATCAAAGGAGAGCATCAATCTGTATTATATGCTGGTACAGTTGTGTGATGAAATGTCCCCTGTTCTGGCTGTTCATGGAAATACAGTGGCGCTGCACCTCGATGAAGATATGGACATCTGCGCTGATCCGGATAAGATTGCAAGAGTATTTGGGAATATTTTAAAAAATGCGGCGGCTTATAGCTATCCGGGATCAGAGATCATCATTACGGCCGAAGAAGCGGACACGTATATGACCATTTCTTTTCAGAATAAAGGGGAAAATATTCCGGAAGAAAAACTGTCGCTGCTGTTTCATAAATTTTACCGTATGGATGCTTCCCGTGTATCGGATACAGGAGGAACCGGTCTTGGACTTGCGATCGCAAAGGAGATCGTATCTTTGCATGACGGTGAGATCCGGGCGGCGAGTGAAAATGAGACGATCACATTCACCCTCCGGCTGCCGCTTCCCGAATAAATGCTCCTTCGCACAATCTTAATATTTTCTTAAACTTTTTTTCAAATAGTGTTAAAGTTGATCATGCGCCTGTTCAGTACAATGAGTACTGTACAGGCGCATGATTTATTTTGCTGCGAAAGGAGAGTTTCAATATGGGAGAAAGAAACAGCAGAAATGTGCGAAGGCGTAAACGCATGAAGCAGAAACGACAGATGTGGTCTGTTGTAATATTCCTTCTTTTTTGTATTACGGCTGCGGCTTTTATGGGAGGATTTGCTGCCGGTTGTTCATGGCAGAAGAAAACAGGACGCAACGGCACGGTGCAGTACGATTCCGGTGATGAGGTCCCGGATGAACAGTGGAACCTGTTACTGGTCAACAGACAGAATCCGGTTCCGGATGGGTATGCGGTGAATCTGGTGGAAGTAGAAGGCGGCGAGTGTGTGGATGAACGTATATACGAACCTTTGATGGAAATGCTGGAAGATGCGAGAGAAGCCAATTGGGATCAGCTGCCCCGCGTGGTCTCCGGGTATCGGACAGCAGAAAGACAGAAACAGCTTTATGATGAGAAACTGGACGAATACAGGAAGCAGGGATATTCAGATGAGGAAGCGAAAGAACTGACCAGTCAGCAGGTAGCGGAGCCGGGTTACAGTGAGCATCAGCTTGGATGCGCGGTAGATATCAATGGCGCGACGTATGACGTTTATTTCTGGCTTCAGGAAAACAGTTATAAATATGGTTTCATTTTCCGTTATCCCGGATACAAAACAGAGATTACCGGCGTAACGGAAGAAGTCTGGCATTACCGCTATGTAGGTGTTGAAACCGCGGCAGAAATGTATGAACAGGGTATTTGTCTGGAAGAATATGCAGAAAGGATGGAGATGACAAAATGAAAAAGACGACAGGATCGGGAAGGCTTTTTTTACTTTTTATAATGATCATATTGCTTATACCGGGATGCGGAAAACAGGAGGGGATGAAAGATGCTGCCGGATTGGACAGCGGGGAAGAGAGCGGCGGAGAACAGACGACAATGGGCAGGTATGTGGAAACGGAAACCGATCTGCCGGTACAGTTGGAGGGGCCTGCAGGAATCTATAAGATGTCGGCAGGAAAACTGGTAATCTTTGACGGACAGGGGAGTTTTCTTGTGTCGGAGAACAATGGAACTTCCTGGGAGAGCAGCAGCAGACAGTGGATTTTACAAAAAGCTGCCGACGCTTATGTTATGGATGCGAAGATGGATTCCAAGGGTACCATCGGTATGATATATGCGGAAAATACCGAAGAAAGCGATACCTCCGAATCCATGTTCCAATCCGTTTTAAACTGTGTGCTGCTTATGCCGGACGAAACGGTTATTCCGGTTGACTTTTCAAATAGCGGATATGAAGAAACCATCGACAGATTCTGGATCTCGGAAACGGACCGGTATTTTGTGACAACGATGGAGGGAAGCATCTATGAAGTGAAAGAAGATGGCAGCAGTGAATTGTATCTGCTTACGGAAGGGAGTCCTCAGACCATACAGTTTCAGGGAAATCTGATGATCATAGACGGATATGATTTTAAGTCTCCGCTTCTTTATGATATGGAAAATAAAGAATATATAGAAGATGAAGTACTGGAAACGTTTGTGGCAGAAAATTATGCGGACAGAGGTTTTAACGGCTCCGGCTGGCATCAGCTGTGTCTCTTTCCGGGAGAAGAAGGCGTGATCTATCTGGCAGGAGAAAACGGACTGCACCGGCATGTTATAGGCGGCGCTGCAATGGAGCAGATCATCGATGGAAGATTGTCACGTCTTGGCAGTCCGCAGTATGGTATTGCGGGTATGGTATATTTGGAAACAGGAGAATTTCTGGCAGCGTCCAGCCATGGAACACTGATAAAGTTTACATATGATCCTGATAAGGAGGCTGTTCCGCAGGAGAGGCTTAAAGTATACAGTTTGGAAAAAAACGGCGATATGGATGCGGCAGTATCCTTTTATCAGTTACAGAATCCGGATGTTTTGGTGGAATATGAAATCGGCATGGAAGAAGGGGAAGCCGTTACTATGGAAGATGCGGTCAAAAAGCTGAATACGAAGATTATGGCAGGGGAAGGGCCTGACATATTGATGTTGGATGGACTGCCCATGGATTCTTACATAGAAAAAGGGATACTTTATGATCTGCATGATATGGCTGAAGAGTTCGACGGAGAGGTATTTGAAAATCTGTTCCTTGCGTTTGAAGAAGAAGACCGGATATATGCGGTTCCCGGACAGGTCAGATTTCCGGTTCTGCTGGGAAAAAAGAGCGATATTTCCGGTCTGAAAGGGTTGTCCGCCATGGCAGACGGTATCGAATGGATGCGCAGAAATGATCAGGGAAATGATCTGCTCGGTTTATGTTCTGAAAAAGCGGTTATGAAAGTTTGTGCGATGGTTTCTGCCCAGCAATGGAAGAGCGGGGGGCAAGGAATCGACATGGACGCCATAGAAGCGTTTCTGATACAGGCCAAACGTATTTATGAGGCACAGATGAACGGGTTGGATGAAGAAAATACGGAAAGACTTTTTTGGGCGAATGAAAATTATACGCAGAACGCAGGGGAAAACTGGGCATACGATCTGATCAATTATGGATTTTATATGGATTATGCGGCAGGTTATTCCGATATTTTTGTCGGCGTAAGCGGCTCGCCGCGCAGCTACACGGAAATGATTTCCGTATCTAAGGTGAAAGGATTCGAAGATACCGTGCTGGTACCGATGGAAGGGGAAAACGGACGTGTGTTTATACCGGAAAACATTTTGGGGATCAATGCGGCGACACAGAAGATGGAGCTGGCAGAAGACTTCATTAAAACGTTTTTTGGTAAGGAAAACCAGTGTCATGTAAGCGGATATGCAATAAACAGAGAAGCATTGGAAGACGCATTTTCTCCCGGTACAGATGAGATCGGGGAAAACGGGGAATATGGAAAGATCGGTATGATCTATGAGGACGGCCGGGAACTTCTGCTGGATATTTTTATACCTGCGGAGGAGGAGATTGCCGTGGTGAAAGAGTGGATGGAGTCGGCCGGGTCAGCTTATATAGAAGATAGAGTTATGGAGGAATGCATTTTTACGGAAGGCTCTGCGTTTATTCTTGGCGGGCAGAAAATAGACGAGGCGCTGGAGGCCATTGAAGAAAAGCTGGCGATTTATATGACCGAATAGGATCAGCGCTTTATGCCGAACTTGACAAAACTGCGCAAACCGGACGGGAAATATGAGATGTGTATATGATATGATAATCATGTTTCCATAAATAACAGGTGTTTCACAATTGCCTGTTTCATGAATGAAAGAAGGGAGAATCTTATGAAAGCAGCAGTTTTAGGAACGGGTTTCGGCGCATACCATGTGGAGTTATATTCTAAAATGCCGCAGATCGACAGTATTGTCGTATGGGGAAGAAACGAAGAGAAATTACGGGATCTGCAAAATAAGCATCACGTTGAAACCACAATGGATATGGACAGAATCTGGAATGATGGTAAGATTGAATTAGTGGATATCTGTCTTCCCAATCATCTGCATAAGGAAACGGCGTGCAAAGCGCTTCATGCCGGAAAGCATGTTTTTATCGAAACGCCCGTAGCGGAGTCTTTGGCGGATGCGGAAACTATCCTGGAGACAGCGGAGCAGTACGGCAGAAGGGCGTTTGTAGACCTGTTTGTGCGGTTCGAATATGCCTATCAATATCTTTACCAGGTGATAAAAGAAAATAAATACGGCCGCCTGAAGGAATTACAGGTAAAAAGGGAAACGCCGCCCTGGTGGGGAAATCTTGACAGCGCGCATATCGGCTTGAATCTCATGATACATGATATGGACTTTGTCATAAGATGCATGGGAGAGGCAAATCACATTTCCGTAAACGGGATCGATGTGCGAAAAGAGCAGTCGTTAGTAACGGCCTGCTTACAATATGAAGATTCCTGCGCTTATGTCAGAGGCGCTTCGGCGATGCCCGGGGCATATCCTTTTTCCGTTGGTTACGAGGCCGTTATGGAAAATGCAGTGATCCGCTTTTATGAGGATGGCTGCGCCGATGGACGGACGGACACGAAACTGGAATTGTTCCTTGCGCATGAAAGAACGGAGATTCCTCTGCCGCAGACAGACTGCTATCAGGCAGCGCTTTCGCATGTGATACAGTGTCTGAAAGAAGACGCGGCATCCTGCCTTGCCATCGAAGAGGCGGTCCGTACCCTGAAAGCGGTGTTGACTATGAATCAGGCGATGGGGAAATGAGCATGAGGAGAAAAAGGAGACGGTTTTAATGGAATGGATCAATATGCTGCAGAAGGCGGTTTGCTATACGGAGGAACATTTGCTGGAAGACATCCGCTTTGAGGATGTGGCAAAAGCGGTGAACGTATCACCGTATGAATTCCACAGAGCATTCAGTTTCATTACCGGCATGACTTTGAATACTTATGTCAGAAACAGAAGACTTTCCCTGGCAGGACAGGAGCTTCTCGGGACGGATTTAAAGCTCATTGATATTGCCATGAAATACGGGTTCGAAACACAGGATGGATTTACGAAGGCATTTACGCGTTTTCATGGGATCGCACCGAAATATGCCAGATCTGCCGGCGCGCAGCTTGTATTATTCGGGCCGCTGACGCTCAGAGTTTCCTTTGAGGGCGGCAAAAGGATCGATTACCGGATCGAAAAAAGGGACAGACAGAAGTTTGCGGCAATCGTCAGAGATTTCCCGATAGAGATCATTCACGAGGACGGCAATCACGATATTTCCGATTTTTGGGAGGAATGTTATGCCTGTGGCCGGATCGATGCGCTTAAGTCGCTGCAATGTGCAAAGAAAGGCAGGCTGTATGGACTCTGCGCACCGCTGCATGGACGGGAAATGAGCTTTGCATACGGCGTGGGAGTACTGCTGCATGATGAGCCGGCTGATGAGGAAGCTCTTTTCCTGAAGGAAAACGGATATCAGTACTGGGAAACGGAAAGCTGTACGTATGCAGTGTTCCGGTGCATCGGAGAAGATGGAGACTGTATCGGCGAAGCATGGGAGAGATTCTATCAGGAATTTCTCCCTTCCGGCGGTTACCGGGCTTGTGAAGAAACGGATTACGAGGTATATTTTGATGAAAGTACGGACGGATTATTCTGCGAACTGTGGATACCGGTCTATGTCTGCCGCCCGAACCATTCATACTGATAAAATTCCGGTATCCACGCCCCATGATTATAAAAGGTTTTTTATTTTTGACAATGAACGTACATCCTGCCCGGTTCGGCTTCGCCTTCGCCCTGTGCCATACACAGGAATTCCCACCCATATCTTTCATAGAACGATGTATGATCGGTCAGCAGATACAGCGTGGAAATGCCTTTGTCTGCCATATCTGCGCAGGCATGGCTTAGCAGCTGTCCGGCGATGCCGCGGCAGCGGTAACCGTCTTCCACATAGACTGCGCATACATTGGGCGTCAGGTCTTTTCTGTCATGAAAATCATTTTCAATTACGCCGAGTCCGCCGATGATCCGTTCGTGATCCATGGCGATATACCACTGCGGAACGGCATCAGCATTTCCGATACATTCCTCCATGCTTTCCAGATAGGCTTTGAGCGGAATTCCCCATTTTTCGTGAAACCAACGTGCGGCGTCCTGCTTTAACGAAGGATGTTCCCGGATTTTCAAAATCGTGTATGCCATAGGCCGTGTCCTCCTTTTTTCCTCAAAATACAGACTGTTTAGTCTGCGTTTATTGTATCACGCCATGTCGAAAATTTACAATACTTTGACAGGGGATACAGGTATCATGTAAGTAGTTTATATTCATAGGAAGAAAGAGAGGAAATTACAATGGGAAATGCAAATTTGAGCGTATGCGGGACAGATTGCCGTACGTGTTACTGTTACGGGGAGATGTGTAAAGGATGCAGCGAGTGTGAGGGGAAGGTTTTCCATGTACCGGAAGGACAGATGTGCGCAATTTATGAATGCAGTAAGTGCAGCAAAGGATTTGGAAACTGTGGAGAATGCAGCGAGGCGCCGTGTGAGATCTGGATGAAGACAAGAGATCCTAAATTTTCCGATGAGGAATTTGATGAGAATGTGAAAATGAGGATACAGGCTTTACGGGACAATGTGTAAGCGCTGCAAATGCACGCCGGGAGTCTTCATAGGATAAAACAGGCTTTTCTGCCGGTATATACCGGCAGAAACCTGCTGTCATAATTCTTCATATTCGATTTCTCTTTTATCCAGAAATTTTTTCATGGCATCATCCCACAAACGGTCTACGGTCTTATCCATAATGAAAGTGTGAAAAGCCGTGCCGGTAACCAGCGTCAGCGCCGTGCCGTCGTATTTAACGGTCAGTACGAGCGCTTTGATCTGCTGCGGAGTGATGGCCGTTTCTTCTTTTTTCAGAACGGAAGCGACATAGTCCGGTATCAGATGCAGGACGAACCGGAAGGCGCTGGGCGTACGCGTTCCCCTGATCAGAGAATAGCAGACGGGCCGTATCTGTTTCCATGCGGTAAAGTCATATGGCCGTATCTCTCTGTCTTCCCATTCTTCGGTAGAATAAAAATCTCTGTTCTGATGGCCATCGATCAGAAAGGTATTGTAGGTGCTTATGGAAGCTTCTTCAATCACAAAAGAATCAAAGGCTTCGGAAGCAAGCAGTTTTCCCATAAATTTTTTCACGTTGGTAATCTTTAATGCGATCATAATAAAAGCGGTACTCCCTTTGATAAAACAAAATTAGTATATGACAGAATCCCGATAAATAATAGGCGGTTTTATATAGGCAAGTTCACAGGGGGCGTCCGGATGTTTCATGCGATAGACGATCTGCATGGACAGCCGTTTCCCAAGAAGGCCTGTTTTGACATCGGCAGTGGTTAGCTGTCCGTCGATATTCGTATATTCGCGGCTGCCGTCATAACCGGTTACGATAATCCCGTTCGGAATGCGTTCTTTGTGGTCCGAAAAATAGCGTTTCAGAAAATGCGCGATAAAGTCGCTGGCGCAGATAAAAGCCTCCGGCAGTTCTTCAAGAGAATCCAAAAAGCTGCTCAGTTCCTGATAATAGGAAAAAATACCGATACTGCGGGTCAGGCATACGCGCTCGTTTATTTTGATATGGTGATCCTGCATACAGTGCACGAAACCTCTGTAACGATCCAGATTGGTCATGGCATATTGAATATCGCCGATAAACCCCAGGCTGGTGACGCCCCTTTGGATCACGGATTTTGTGATGCTGTACAAGGTGTTATATCCTTCTAAAAGTACCAGATCACCCCGCAGATCGTAAGTTTTCATCTGTGGAACGGTATCCAGAAACACTTTTGGAAGTTCCAGTTCGTTGATCATTTCCGTAAGTTTTGCATCATAAACGTTTAGTATGATAGCGCCCTGAACCGCTCCGTTTGTCAAAACAGATGGAAGTATAAAATCTTCGGTATAAGCGGCAGGCATGTATGTATACATCAGATGGATATTGTGGTAGGACAGCTCCTGTGCCATACGATGGATGATATTTGTCCAGAAGGTTGCAGAGTCAGGTCTTGACACGATAAGAGAGACTGTTTTTTCCTCTTCGGAGAGAACAGTTTCCATACCTGTTTTCAGATATCCCATTTCTTTTGCTTTTTCCAGAACATTTTCCCGCAGAGAAGCAGACACGCCGGTCTGGTTGTTAAATACTTTCCAGACGGTGACCCGCGAGATGCCCAAAGAATCTGCGATGTCCTGCATTGTCACTTTGCCCATAGAAATTCCCCTATAATCTCTTTAAATGTAAATTATTTTATATTTTTCTTTACTATAACATGGTTTCAGTATAGCAGTTTTTCATTTGAAAAGCAAGGTTGGTTAACAAAAGTTAACAAATAATTAAAGTAGTAGGGAGTAAAAAGAAAATATTAAAATATATACATAGAAAAAGTTAATAAAAAATAAAGTAAAAATTTATATATTTTGACAAAATAGATAAAAAAACCGAAAAAACACGGTAAATTAATTGACAGTAGAAGGTTGTTCTGTTAACATTTGATTACAATAAAAGTTAAAAAATAAGTTTACAGGGAGGCGTGAGAGGATGATGAAAATAAAGAAGCGCAGAAGAGGTTCCTGGAGCAAAAATGACACAGAACTTACGTTGTTGGCTGTTCCGACAACCGTATGGTATGTGTTGTTCTGTTTTATGCCCATGTTCGGACTGATCATAGCGTTTAAGAACTATAAGGCGGTGGGCGGCAGAAGCTTTTTCAGCAATATCATGCACAGTGAATGGGCAGGTCTCAAGAACTTTGAGTTCCTGATCAGGTCCAATGATTTGTTTATCATATTACGCAATACGATTCTGTATAATCTGGTGTTTATCATATTGGGACTTATTTTATCCGTTGGTCTGGCGATCATGATAAGTCTTTTACATAGCAGGAAAAATGCCAGGATCTATCAGACGCTGATGTTTTTTCCTTATTTTATGTCATGGGTCGTAGCGGCATACTTCGTGGACGCTTTCCTGAATATGGATAACGGCATGCTCAATAATATGATACGGGATTCGGGCGGCACGCCGATGCGGTGGTACATGATGCCGAAAGTCTGGCCTTTTATTCTGCTGTTTATGCAGATATGGAAAAATACCGGTTATAACATGGTTATCTATCTTTCCAGTATCTCCGGTATTGACAGTACGCTGTATGAGGCAGCAGTCATGGATGGGGCGAGCAAGCGCCAGCAGGTATTCTATATTACGCTGCCCTGTCTGAAAAATGTCATTATCATGATGTTTATTTTAAATGTAGGTAAAATATTCTATTCGGATTTCGGCCTGTTCTATCAGATCACGCAGGGGGCGCAGGGGTCTATCTTCAATGCGGTGGCGACGATCGATACCTATGTGTACAACGCCCTGCAGTCCTCTACCCCGATCGGCATGACATCGGCGGCGACTTTCTTCCAGTCCGTATCATGCTGCATTACCATACTGTTGGCGAATGCTTTGGTAAAGAGGATCGATAAGGACAGTGCGATCATATAGTCGGTAAGCATAAAAAAGCATTCTGGTGATATGTCAAGAACTTTTTGAAAAAGATTTTGATATGTTTTTTGGAAAAAGGGTGACTTTAAC
>ERZ808040.94-NODE-94-length-84864-cov-8.074811_pt1 | contig 84864 bp, 74 predicted proteins | sample MGYA00380191_ERZ808040 | MGnify/ENA primary metagenome ERZ808040 (study PRJEB31490, sample SAMN06133395) | mouse gut metagenome | isolation source: J6 | host: mice | place: China: Chengdu | collected 2015-05 ...
CATCCGAAACAATGCATTCCCATTGCAGAGAAAAGCTGTACTAGACCCTGGTCAATCTGAAGAGCTTCTCCGATTGTAGTATCTTTTGTAACTCTGCTCATAATATTACCTCCCGTATAATTCATAATAATATTGGTAAAATATCATTTATAAAAAGGAATGTCAACAAACCGCAATATAATATGTAAATATTTTCAATAAAGAAGTTTTCAACTGTTTTAAAAAAAAATTTCCGAAAACATTTGCCGTAAAACGTTATATCTTTAATGCTTATTCTCCCAATTCCTCCCATTTAACATACAGTTCGGATAATTCATCGTTATAAGAGCTCTGTTCTTTAAATAACTTTTGTAATTCGGAAACATTACTTGAAATTGACGGTTCCGACATTTTTATCTCAAGTTCTCCTATCTTTTCCTCCAACTCCGCTATACGTTCTTCACATTTCTCTAATTCTCTTTCACGTTTTTTGCGATTACCGGCCTGTTTTTTCATTTCCTGCCAGTCGAGTTTACCCTTATTATCCTCCGAAACATTATTCGATGGTGTAATGTCCCGATTATTTGTATTTTTATCTGATTTTTTTTGAAGATAATAATCATAATTTCCGAGATATTCGGTAAATTTCTTATCAGAGAGTTCAAGTATCTTTTCAGCCGTTCTGTTTATAAAATACCTGTCATGAGATACATATAATACGGTTCCCTCATAGGCTTCCAAGGCATCTTCCAGTATTTCCTTTGAGTTAATATCCAGGTGATTGGTAGGTTCGTCCAATATAAGAAAGTTGGCGTTACTGAGCATAAGTTTTGCAAGAGACACCCTTCCTCTTTCGCCTCCGCTCAAATCTCCTATACGTTTAAATACATCTTCGCCGGTAAATAAAAACGCCGCAAGAGTATTACGTATTTCCGTATTTGTCAATTCCGGATATTCGTCCGACAGTTCGTCAAACAGTGTTTTTTCACTGTGAAGCACCTGATGTTCCTGATCGTAATATCCGGTTTCAACCTTACTTCCGAGCCGTACTTCTCCGCTGTCGTATGATTCAAGACCTCTTATTATTTTCATAAGAGTTGTTTTACCGCTTCCGTTTTCTCCTATGACGGCAACATGTTCTCCCCTTTTTATCTCTATATTTACATTTGAAAACAATACTTTATCTTCATAAGACTTGGAAAGATTTTTTATTGTCAATACATCATTACCGCTTATTACCCTTGGAGTAAGAGACAGTCTCATGTCGGCATTAAGTTCTGCGGGCTTTTCAAGCATGTCCGTCTTTTCCAGCGCCTTTTCTCTGCTTTCCGCTCTCTTAATGCTTTTTTCTCTGTTGAACTGTTTAAGCTTATCTATTACCTTTCTTTGATGCTCTAGTTCTCTTTGCTGATTAAAATATGCATTCATTTGAGCCTGTCTCATTTGCTTCTTTTTCTTGGAATACTCGGTATAATTACCGGAAAATACATTTGCTTTTCCGTTTTCTACCTCGATTACTTTATCTGCAATACGATCCAGGAAAAATCTGTCATGGGATACAACAAGAACAGCTCCGTTGTAACCCGTAAGATAATTAATAAGATAATCCATGGATTTTATGTCCAAATGGTTTGTAGGCTCATCCAGTATTATCAAATCCGGCTTTACAAGAAGGAGTCTTGCCAGAGCTGCCCTTGTTTTTTGACCTCCCGACAGAGTACTTACGGACCTGTTAAAATCCTTATCTCCAAAGCCCAACCCATAAAGAGTTCCTTTTATTTCGCTTATATATGTATATCCGTCATTTTGCTCAAACATGTGCGTCAGATTTGTATATTTATCCATCAGTCTTTGAAGATGCACACCGTCTGCATGTTTCATTTCCTCTTCACATTTTCTTAATGAATGTTCCAAGTCAATGACTTCTTTTTTTATGGATAACAGTTCATCATATATGGTTTTATCACTGTTAATAAAACTGTCCTGAGACAAATATCCCATCCTCTTTCCCTTAGACAATGCCGCAACGCCTTCATCCGCATCACACTCTCCGGCAATAATCTTCAGTAGAGTTGTTTTGCCTGCTCCGTTTATGCCTGTTATCGCAGCCTTTTCCGTATCTTCTATATTAAAGCTTATATTTTCTAATATCTTCTTATCTCCATATGATTTGGAGATATTCTGACATGAAAGTACCATACATATTCCTCGATTCCAAATATTGTGTCATACAGTATAACATGTTATGACTGTCAAAAGTACTTTTCTACAGTCATAAGAAAAAGTAATAATGAAACGCCGTAAATGATACGTTTAAGTAAGGCACATCATTTACGGCGTTTTATTAATCTGCATAACCATTATTCTGCAGCATTTTTCTTATCATTAATTACTTTTTCAAGTTTAATCTTTACGGCGTTTTTGTAATCTTCCGATATTCCGCTGTTATCCGTCGGAATGGCGTCCACCTCGGAATAAATTTTATTTAAATACTCCAAAGGAACATCCTTTGACTCCACATAATCGGATGACAAATGAATTGTCGTTGTTTTGTTTTCCGTTTTAACTTCAGCGTCTCTCAATTTATATACGGAGCCGTCATCATTTACCGGATTAATATAGCTGATATTGTAAGAACCTTTTGACAGTTCAACTCCGCCGTTCTCAATATTTGAGGGATCTATTGCATAATATATATCCTTGGGTCCCGTAATATGAGCAATAATCGGAGTTGATTTATCAGTCCACCTGTCGCCTATATTAACCGCAAATTTATAAAATGATGATTGGGCACATCCGCTTAAAAAAAGTGATGACACTATACTTACCGCCGCCACGGGGACAGCTAACAGTTTATTCATATTTACTCACTTTCCGTATATATAATGAAATTCCATCAACCGTTTTCAATAATTTTATCGGATAATTTCGCAAATTGTTCCAGAGAAAGCGCCTCCCCTCTCACACTTTCTGATAATCCCAATTCGTTTAATGACTTAATGATCGTTTCTTTTGCTATATCCGTTGAGCCGCTTACACTGTTAACCAATGTTTTTCTTCTTTGAGAAAATGCCGCTTTTATAATTTTGAACATCTTGGTTTCGTCTTTTGTCTCAACCGGCGGCTTGTCGTAAATATCCATTCTTATAACGGCGGAGTCAACATTCGGCTTCGGCATAAAACAACTTGACGGTACATTCATAACAATATTGGCATCCGAATAATAATTAATCGACAGCGTTATTGCGCCGTAGTCTTTATTACCGGGTTCGGCGCCCAATCTTTCCGCCACTTCCTTTTGAATCATGACCGTTATGGATTCAATAACAGAATTATTATTTTTTTCAAGTAATTCCATTATAATCGGCGTGGTAATGTAATACGGTAAATTCGCCACAACCTTTAATTTTCCGTCGTGTGAATATTTTTCACATAATTCTTCTATATTACATTTTAAAATATCACTGTTAATTACGGTAACATTATCATAATCTTTGAGTGTAAATATAAGCACGTCAATAAGTCTTTTGTCTATCTCGACCGCTATAACATTTTTTGCATGCTCACAAAGCACCTGTGTCATCGTCCCGATGCCAGGTCCGATTTCAAGCACCGTATCCTCTTTTGTAATTCCGGCGTTTTTTACTATATTGTTAACCGTATTGCCGTCTATAAGGAAGTTTTGACCGTACTTTTTCGCAAATGAGAAACCAAACATTTCAAGTACGGCCCTGGTTTCCGTAGGATTAGATAGATATGCCATATAATTTCTTTGCATTTGAAGTTGTTACTTCTATTACTTCCTCCGGGTCAATATTTTTAATTTGAGCAATCTTCTCGACTATAAAAGGCAGATTAAGTGAAGAATTGCGTTTTCCTCTGTTAGGTTCGGGAGAGAGATACGGGCAGTCGGTTTCCAAAACAATTCTTGATATAGGTGTGTCCTCCACCGCTTCAACCAACTTTTTGGCATTTTTAAACGTAACAACGCCGCCTATGCCTAAGTAGTAATCCATTTTTATAAATTCTCTTGCACTCTCTTTGGAATATGAGTAACAGTGCATAATGCTCGGCGGGAGCTTCCCCGCATATTCTTTCAATATTACCTCGGTATCCCTCTCAGCTTCCCTTGAATGGATAACGACGGGCATTGACAATTCCTTTGCCATGTCAAGCTGTGCCCTGAACCATACGGCCTGTACATCCTTTTCACATGTCATATTGTGGTAATCAAGTCCTATCTCTCCGACGGCAACGACCTTTTTGTGATTTTTTATCATATTATACATTTCTCCGATAACTTTGTTATCTGATGTATTTTTGCTGTCGCCGCCTTCAAAAAAATCCTCTATGCAGTCCGGATGTATTCCGACGGTAGCATAAACTATATTATGACTTTCGGATAATTCCACTGCCTTCTTACATGAATCGAAGCTTGCTCCTATGTCGACAATTCCGGAATATCCCTGTTTCTCCAACTCCGACAGAATCTCTTCTCTGTCTCCGTCAAATGCTTCATCGTCATAATGAGCATGAGTATCAAATATTCCTCTCATCTTATCTCACTTCCCGCAATAATGTCCTTATCCAATGTGAGTACCGAAAGATTACCCTTATCATCAGATGCTGCAAGTATCATTCCCTGAGATTCAACTCCGCAAAGCTTTACCGGTTTAAGATTAGTAATAACGGCAACCTTTTTCCCAACCATTTCTTTAGGTTTATAATATTCCGATATTCCCGATACAATCTGTCTAATCTCTTCGCCGATTCTTATCTGTGATACAAGAAGCTTCTTTGATTTTGGCACGGGCTCACATTTAATTACTTCTCCGACTCTAAGCTGTACTTTCTCAAAGTCGTCGATATCTATTTCAGGCTTGATTTCCACTTCGGGATAATCAGGTTTTGCGGCCTTTCTTTGTTTTTCTTCTATCTCTTCAACAAGTTTCTTAGTTTCTTCAAAATCCTTTCTCATAAACAATGTTTCCGGATTTTCGGTAACTTTGTATTCTTTTTCCAAGCCGAATTCACCGAGCTTATCATACTCTCTTACTCCGTCGTCGGGATTTGAGAAAAATTCAGACATGATTGCCCTTGACGTGGACGGCATAAACGGAACAAGAAGATTGGCTCCTATTGTAATACTTTCCGCCAAGTTATATAAAACTTCCGATAATCTTTCTTTTGAAATCTCTTCCTTTCCGAGAATCCACGGCTCGGTTTCATCAATATATTTATTACACCTTTTGAATATTTTAAATACTTCCGTAAGAGCATCCGCAACTCTGAGATCCTTCATCTTCTCTTCAATGATACCCTTCGCCGATGTAACGACTTCTTTAAGAGATTGATCAATTTCATATCCGTCCCCTAAAATCAATCCTTCCTGTTCGGTTGACGTTACACCTGTCTGCTTAAGATTTCCTCCAAGGTATTTACCTGCCATTGAAACGGTGCGTTTTACGAGATTGCCGAGTGTATTGGCAAGTTCGGAATCATATCTTTCAAGCATAAGGTCCCATGAAATTACACCGTCGTTCTCAAACGGCATCTCATGAAGGCAAAAATATCTTACGGCGTCAACGCCGAATATATCCACAATATCGTCCGCATAGATAACATTTCCCTTTGATTTACTCATCTTTCCGTCGTTTTTAAGAAGCCACGGATGACCGAATATCTGCTTTGGAAGAGGTAAATCAAGAGCCATGAGCATAATAGGCCAATAAATGGTATGGAACCTTAATATGTCTTTTCCTATTAAATGCAAATCTGCAGGCCAATACTTATTATATAATTCATCTGAATTGCCGTCTGCATCATAACCCAGTCCTGTGATATAGTTTGTAAGAGCATCGATCCATACATAAATTACATGTTTAGGATCAAAATCCACGGGTATACCCCATTTAAATGACGTTCTTGAAACGCACAGGTCCTTTAATCCCGGCTTGATGAAATTGTTAACCATTTCATTCTTTCTTGATTCAGGCTGAATGAAATTCGGATGTTCCTCAATATGCTTTAATAATCTATCGGCATATTTACTCATTTCGAAAAAGTATGCTTCTTCTTCGGCAGGATATACATCTCCTCCGCAATCCGGACACTTTCCGTCAACAAGCTGCTGTTCCGTAAAAAACGACTCACATGCCTTACAATACATGCCCTTGTAAACGCCTTTGTAAATATCACCCTTTTCATATAATTTTTTAAATATCTTCTGAACCTGAACTTTATGATATTCATCCGTAGTTCTTACGAATTTGTCATATGACATGTCAACAAGGTCATAGATTCTCTTTATTTCCGCACTGACTTTATCTACATATTCTTTTGGCGTTACACCTGCGGCTACGGCCTTGTCTTCGATTTTTTGACCGTGTTCGTCCGTTCCGGTCTGAAGTCTTGCATCATATCCCTGTAATCTCTTATATCTCACAATTGCATCCGCAAGAATCATTTCGTATGTATTGCCTATATGCGGCTTTCCGGACGCATATGCAATGGCAGTAGTTATATAATATGTCCCTTTTTTATTATTTTCTGACATTTACTCACTCCTATATTAACAGCAAAATGTATATCCCATTCTTCCGCCTGTCATCATGCTGCAGGCATTAATCCCGACACAAACGGCCGCCGGAAGACATATAATCGCCTGATTCATCATGCCCTTTCTTCCGTATCGTCTGCCGTTATATGCATAACCGGCACCTCCGCCGTATAACTGTCTGTATAAATTGTTATAAGTTTCATTATCCGGATCCATCTGTTTGGCTCTCGCAGCCATTTCCAAAGCAGCCGAACTGTTGCCGAGACCGCTTTGAACAAATGACATAACAAAGTACCATCTGGCATCTCTTTCACTAAGTGCATTCAATATGTTCAATGCCTCATTATATGCACCGGCAACGGTATAATTAATTGCGGCACGAAGTCTTTGTGACGTCTGATCATCTCCCCATTTCCGCGCTTCATCGGCATAATTGGAGGAGTATCCGCCTCCGAAGTTGAAAGCGTCCCACCAGTTGCCTCCGCCTCCGTAGTTTTCATAATCTCCGGAATATCCGCCGCCGTATCCTCCGCCGGAAGTACCGTGCCCTCCGTAGTAACCTGTTCCGCCGTATCCCCCGGATGTGGCTTTGCCGGATCTGATTCTCATTATATTGTCATATGCCATCTGAACCTTCTTGAAGTTTTCCTCAGCCGCTTCTTGTTCCTGTTTTGATTTATTCACATTTGCATCAGGGTGATATTTTCGGCTGAGTCTTCTATATGCCTTTTTCACTTCGTCATCACTTGCAGACGGTGATATCCCAAGAACTTTATATGGATCCATGTTTACCTCTTTATTTTATGTTTATCGGCATGCAGCTCATCCCATCTGAGCCAGACACCGGCATATATTATGTTTCTAAGCAATTCGGCGTTTTTTACAATGGGCAACCTTTCAAAAATATCCGCTGCTTTCGCCATTGAAATATTAAGTATTGCTTCAACATATTTGTCAAATTCCGCATTGTTACCAAAACTTCTTTTTTTATAACTCAGAGGATTATATTCTTTTTTGCGTTCATCCCTGTCTAAGTCATCATATGCATCCATTATATATATAAATTCGCCAAGTGCATATCCTAAATTATAAAGCGCGTCTTTCCAGTAATCGTTTTTGTATACAAAACATTCGCCAAGCACCTCACCAAAGGCTCCGGATACACTGTCCAGGTTGTCGCACCTGTTCTTTTCCAGAGAACTTAACTTTGAAAGTGCTTTCATAATGCGCACCGACTTATTGCGATATATATCGTTTACCGCCTTAAACCTTCCGTACAGCAGTGTTCTCATGGTTCGTGACGTAAACTTCCCGTCATCATGCACATCGTCGTTTATTTTATGCCATGCCATAAGCACATTCATGTCTGCGGCATAATCCGTAATTTCGGATTTGTCAAACCTGTGTCTTTTAATGGGATGAACAATACATCTGCCGCTCATATGAGAAATTTTAGGCTCATAAAGTCCCTCAAGCAATAAAACCAAAAATGTCATATCATGCTCGAGGGTCATCTGTGCTATTCTGCCGTGTCTTTTAACAAGTGAATCGCACAGACCGCAGTACGCTCCCCTGTAAGCAGACAATTCTTTTACTTTCAATTCCGGCTCATTTATTCGTATATATCCATACATTATCGGTTTTTCTCTTTATTAATATCGTCGATTAAAAGTTCAATATCTTCTTCCGACAGTCCCGAAACAGCCGCAAGTGAGGATATGTCCAGATTTGCATTTTCCTCTATGAGGCGTCTTGCAACCAATATCGCGTTTTCTTTGTCATCTTCTAAAATTCTGCTCATATCATTACCTCTTTTTATATATGCCGTTTCGCTTAATTAAATACTTTAATCCCATGTAAAAAATATCGACAATTTTCTCTATTCATATATAAGCTCTGTTAATCCGGAATCTCCCATATCCAAGTCAATCCTTCCGGCAAAACTCTCCCTTATTTCGGATATGAATATATCTTTTGCTTCATTTGTACAAACCAGGTGTATTCTGCACATATTTGTGTATTCAATGCTCGTTATTCTTAAAATTTTCAAAGACTTTCCGTTTCCGGATGTAATTTGAATTTCATTATTATCGGCATATAATTCGTTTACAAGCATTGTATTTAATTGATTTATTTTATATTTAAATTCTTCGAGATTTGAATATTCCACGTCCGCGTATATGTTAACTCCGTCCGTATATACGGCAACTTCTGCATTCTCCAAAGCAAGCTTGGCCGATTCTGTATATGCTCTTACAAGTCCTCCGGTACCAAGCAAAACACCTCCGAAATATCTTGTAACTATTATTATACAGTTTGTAAGATTCATGTTGCGCAACAGGTCCAGCAGCGGTCTTCCCGCCGTTCCCTGAGGTTCGCCGTCGTCCGAATATTTTATTTTTGCGCCGTTGTCCGCAATATATGCATATACCCAATGCTTTGCCGCATAATGCGTATGTTTTGTGTTTGCAATATAATGCTCGGCTTCTTCCGCACTGTCAATATGGTAAACTTCCGATAAAAACTTTGACTTTTTTTCAATCAATTCGCCAAATCCCGGTTTTTTTATGATTGTATTCATATCAATGTGTACTCACATATGCCGTAGCTTCGTTATAATACTTACTGTCGGCAAATTTATCGATTATTATTCTGTAATATTCCTTTGCTTTATCCGCATTGTTCATGGATTCATATGACTTGGCAGTATAATATACCGCATCAACTAAACTGTCATTCGCCTTATATGCCTTTGACGAAAGTCTTGCCGCATTTTCAAAATCACCGGAATTGTATGCACTTATTCCGTTATTTAGGAGTTGCTCCGCTCCCTGGGCATAAGTCTTGTCTTTCAATGTATTGTACAGATTTTTTGCGGCATCGTTAGGCAACACATCCGCGCTGTCCAAATCCGTAAGTAGTTCTACGGTTCCCGGAATATCGTTGGAAATAAATTTATCGGATGCTTCCGCAAGGGTTGTCATATATTTATTGGCCCCGCCGTCTCCGCTTATTTCATTTACCTGATTTTTTAATGCATCTCTCTCTTTTGTTATTGAATCAACTTTGGAATTGGCTTCCGTAAGCTTTGAATTGGCATCCGAAAGCTGATTGCTGTAATCCTGTATGGTGTTGTTATAATCCGCAACCACCAGTCTCTCCTTTGCCGGAACTATAAGGAAGAAAATAACCGCCACGCCTATGGCAATACCTATAATTATGTTAATTATTGAAAATGTCGCCATATTGGTCTTCTTATGCGATGTTTCCGGAATAATTACGTCATCTCCGCTTAAAGGCGCTCTTTCATCTGCGTTATCATCTTCGGCAAGAAGCGTCTCAATAGGAGTTTTTGGCTGTTTTTTTATTTTTTTCAGTTTCTGCAGTTTTTGAAGCAGGCTCGCAGCCACGGTATTGCCCGTATCAACGCTTAAAGCCTGGTTCAAAGCCTTTTCGCTTTTCATATATGCATCTTTGTACATATAAAAAAGTCCCATGAGTGCCTGCGCCTTGGAAAAATTAGGGAATTTTTGAACGACGTTCTTAAGTTGAATCATTGCTATATCTAAACTTCCGTTATGAGCATATTCAAGGACCTCATTATATTTTCTCACCATAGCTGTATGCTCGTTGAATTCGGATGAATCCGATTCTATATATTCAACATATTCTGTCGCTCTGTTATTTTCTCCCTTAAATTTTCTGCTTATAATCCACTGACTTACACCCTCTACCACATCTCCTCTTTCGTAATAGCAAAGTCCCAAAAGATTTCTGGCATTTATATTTCTTTTATCCAAAAAAAGACTTGTTTTAAGAAGGCTTATGGCCCCTGTTAAATTTCTTGACTTTGCCTTTTCGAGGGCGGCATTATAATATGAGTTGGATCTTGCAGCACATTTTTTATAAAATGACACATCCTGACCGCATTCCGGGCAAATATCACTTTTCAACAGCTCTGCACCACAAATGTTACATTTCATTTACTGTTCCCCTTACTTACTTATTATCATTATTAATAAGGTTATGCTTATCTACATCTTCCAGCATTTTATAGAATAAATCCGTCATGTCGGGTGCATCTCCCTCATATATTGCGGTTTCGGCTTCGTCCACTTCCAGGCTCGGACGAAATTTTTTTAATTCTTCTTCAAAATCTATCATTGCTCTTCTTCCCTGATTAAATCTTCCACTATTGCAGCCAAGTACAGTGAACCGGCAAAAAATAAATATCTTTTTTTTATGCCTTTTAATTCATTGTGACGTTTTATTGCATTACGTATTGCCGCATAAACATCATTTTCAACCGTTAAATTGCCGTCATCGAATACTCCCGATAAGAGAAATTCTTCTTTGATAGTATCTTTATCAAGTGCCCTTGACGTATTATTCAGCTCCGTAATTACATAGTCACTGAATACATTTGACTTGACAACGGTTCTTATCATTTCTCCGAAATTTTTGTCGGATACGACACTGAATACCAATGTTGCGTCTGCCCCGTGTGAAACGGCTCGGGCACTCTCCGTAAATCTCTTTATTCCCTGCGGATTATGCGCTCCGTCCAGATAAATTCCGTCCCCCATACATTGCATTCTCGCAGACCATCTGACCTTATATAATGCGTCTTTAAGCAGCATTATATCCTTATCGTTTAATTTACGCCCCAATCTTTTTAAAAATATTGCAATTGCGGTAAGTGCAACGGAAGCATTTTCCGCCTGATATAAGGCCGCCGTATCCAATTTAAAAATAACATTTTTATAATAATCATTTTGAAGTGAAAAATCAATTGAACCGCCATTCATTATAATGCTTTTAATATTATTTTTATAAACCCATGTTATGCTGCATTTATTTTTAACGGCCTCTTTAGTATATATTCCTTTAATCGCTTCATTGACATTATCATCAATATCCGGATAAACGGATACCACATCGGCCCCGTCCCGTATTATTCCGGCTTTTTCATATGATATTTCTTCGTATGTCTCACCGAGTATTGCGGTATGGTCCATGCCGACGGATGTAAGAACACATACATCCGGTCCGATTAAAGAAGTGGACGAATCATGCCTTCCTCCCAGTCCTGTTTCTATTACAAGCACATCAATTCCGCATTCCCTGTAATAAATTATTGCCATTGCCTCAAGATATTCAAAATATCCCAGATTAAAGCCCTTTATTTCCTTAGCGACGGAAATAATCATTTCCTTAACCTTGTAATACAATCTCACAAAGTCATCAACGGAAATACATTCACCGTTTATTGCAATTCTCTCCCTTATGTCAGTAAGATGAGGTGATGTAAATGTCCCCACTTTAAATCCCAATGAGGCAAGTCCCGCACTTATATATGCGCATACCGATCCTTTACCGTTGGTACCGGCAACCTGAATAATGCGATATGAGTTTTCGGGATGTCCTGTTTTTTCCAGAAAAGCATCCATCCTGTCCCTGCCGTACTTAAGGCCGTTTCCCGCATCCGTAAAAAACGGAAGTCTATTTAATTCTTCTTCTGTTTTCTGAAATTCTTTATTCATAAAAGTCCCGCAATTTATTATGTTAATCAGTCATAAAAGCAGACCGTATATGCGGTGTCCGTTAACGGATGTCGCATATCGGTCTGCTTTTTATTGTTATTCTTCTTCCGACTCAAGCTCCGAAGAATTTACCGTTGTACTTGTTTGAGCTTTTACATACTCATCGACATTTACTTTTTCACCGGTTATCACCTTGTTCATAAGTTCCGAAGCTATGCCTACGGTATTTTCGTCAATAATATCAACCGAAACATTCTTAAGTCCGTATACCTGACAGTTCCTTACGGCAGGTTCTCCTTCAATTGCATACGATTGAATATGCCATTGTTCTCCTCCCGATAATTGAGAACGAATCAGAGACGTTAAAGATGTCACAGGCATATTGGTATATACCATGCTTGAAAATGCATCAAGTACGCCCGAATAATTGGTTAATATTCCCGGAGACGTAACTTTATTAATAATTCCGTTAAGTGCCGCCATCTGGTTTCTTCCTCTTTGGAAGTCTCCGTCCGCAAAATTATGTCTTTCTCTGCAGAACGCCAATGTCTTGGCTCCGTCCATTTCGTTAGGTCCCTTTTCAAAGTGATACTGAATCGGAGCCGCATCCGTTCCGTTTGTAAATTCAACATCGGAATTAACCGTTATGCCGCCTAAGGCATCTACTACATTTACAACTCCCGTAAAGTTCAGCTTCATATAGAAATCTATAGGAATTCCGTAAAGTTCGCTGAGTGCCTTTTCCGAATACTCAATGCCCGCAAGACCCGCATGAGTCAGTTTATCATATCCTCTGTCTCCCTCGGCGTCTTCAATCATAATATAAGAATCTCTCGGGGTTGATACCAGCAGAATTTCTCTTGTCTTAGGGTTTGCAACCAATAAAATGTTAACATCGCTTCGTCCCGTGGATTTAATGTCACCCTGCTCGTCATTTCCGGATATGTATACAACAAACGGATTCTTGGATACGTCAATATCGCTTGCCGATGCGGTTATTTCCGTTGATATTGTGTATTGAGCCACTACCTTGGTCTCATTGTAATATGATGAGTATGAATCCTTTATTACGGATTGGTAAATGCTGTCTTTAACAAGCAACGCCTGCGTATCGGTGTTGTCGTAAAGGGCTTCCAACAGAGAATCCCAGTTATCAAACTTAGTAGTGTTAATAACTGTGCCGTTCTCTTCATTTATCATCCCTATTGCTTTTTTAGTTAACTCAACGTCACTTGATTCGTTATAGGAATATGTGTATTTAAGAGTATCTTTTATATTCTCCGCTTTATCCCTCTTAAGAACAACAACATCGATGGTGTCTTTCTTCACATATGTTCCGCCCGTTATGCTTCCGAAAGAATCCGCAATCTTGGAAGAAAATGCGAATCCGTATATGGAAACGACGGATAAAAATATGGCAATTATCTTACCTATCAGCTTGTGCCTCGAAAATTGCGATATAAAACAATATACCCATAATGCCGCAAGAACGACTACCGCTATAATCGCATATAAATCCGGAACGAGCCTGAGCGGCAACATTCTGAAAAGAAACATAATTATACAAACGGCCATAATAATGGAAATAATTATACCCGCTATTGTGGATTGACCTCTTCTTCGTTTCTTTAACCCTTTTTTCGAAAGCTTCTTGGGATCAATCTTTACAAAGCTCATATCTGATTTTGCCTGTGAAAAAATAGACATTATCAACTTCCCTTCCTGAAAAATAAGTGAATTATATATCGAAATATACAGTTGTTATCTATTGTAGAAAATTACATTTATGAACTATACCATAAAGGATAAAAAAAATAAAGAAAAGCATTTAAATAAATGTTTTCACTGCTATTGCATTTTTATAATTTATTTTTTATACTTAACAGGTAATAAAATTAAGTAAATATCGTTTTTTATTTATTTTTTTAAAAGCACGAAAGGATGAATGCTGATGGGATACATTGATGAAGTTTTAGAACAAGTTAAAGCTAAAAATGCGCACGAACCTGAATTTCTTCAGGCTGTAACGGAAGTTTTTAACACCCTTCGCCCTGTTGTAGAGGCAAATGAGGAAACCTACAGAAAAGAAGCTCTCCTCGAAAGAATGGTTGAGCCTGACAGGATTATTTCTTTCAGGGTTCCATGGGTAGATGACAAGGGACAGGCTCAGGTAAACAGAGGTTACAGAGTTCAGTTTAATAATGTTATCGGACCTTACAAAGGCGGTCTCAGATTCCACCCTTCCGTAAACCAGAGTATTGTTAAATTTTTAGGTTTTGAACAGTGCTTTAAGAACTCTCTTACATCTCTTCCTATGGGTGGCGGTAAGGGCGGATCCGACTTTGACCCTAAAGGTAAGTCAGACAGAGAGATTATGGCTTTTTGCCAGAGCTTCATGAGCGAATTATATAAACACATCGGCGCCGATACGGACGTTCCTGCCGGTGATATCGGAGTAGGCGCAAGAGAAATCGGATATATGTTCGGTCAATACAGAAAGCTTCGTACCGTATATGAAGGAGTACTTACGGGAAAAGGGCTTTCATACGGCGGATCTCTTGTGAGAAAAGAAGCTACCGGATACGGTGTTTTATATATTACGGATGAACTTCTTAAAAAGTTCGGAGACAGTTTGGAAGGCAAAATCGTTGACATTTCGGGTTCCGGTAATGTTGCTACTTATGCCATTCAGAAGGCTTCTCAGTTAGGCGCAAAAGTAGTTACATGTTCAGATTCAACAGGCTGGGTTTATGATCCGGAAGGTATAGATGTCGATCTTTTAATTGAATTAAAACAGGTTAAGAGAGCAAGATTAAGCGAATATATTAAATCACGTCCGAATGCCGTATACCATGAAGGTCGCGGATTATGGACAACAAAATGCGACATTGCCATCCCATGTGCTACACAGAATGAGCTTCTCATTGACGACGCAAAGGCTTTGGTTGCCAACGGATGTAAATATGTTGTGGAAGGCGCTAACATGCCTACAACTCTTGATGCCACAGAATATTTCCAGGAGAACGGTGTATACTTTGTTCCGGGCAAAGCTGCCAACGCCGGCGGCGTTGCAACATCAGGTCTTGAAATGAGCCAGAACTCCGCAAGACTCAGCTGGTCCGCAGAAGAGGTTGATGAGAAACTTCACGGTATTATGAAGAATATATTTAAAAATATTGATACTGCTGCAACTAAGTACGGTATGGAAAACAATTTCGTTGCAGGTGCCAATATTGCCGGTTTTGAAAAAATCGCAGACGCAATGATTGCTCAGGGTATCTGTTAATAATACATACAACAAACAGTTTTCAATAACATACGGTAATTTGAAAAAACGCTTGGACATAACCTGTCCAAGCGTTTTTTACAACAAATTCAAATGATAAATGTTAATTTCCGCCTTCAAGCAAAATCGTATTGCCTTCTCTCATTTCAACATTGGGAACTCCGCTGCCCTTTACAAAATTTTCATCTATTGTAATCTTACCGATGTTCCTGTCCTTCGGTATTTCATACATCATATCCAACATGAGATTTTCCATAATGGCCCTCAGCGCTCTTGCACCCGTCTTTTTTTCGACAGCCTTTCTTGCGATCTCTCTGTATGCACCCTCCGTGAATTCCAAATCAACATTATCAAGGTAGAATAACTTCTTATATTGCTTTGCAATGGCGTTTTTCGGTTCACTTATAATTTTAATAAGCATGTCTTCATCAAGAGAATGTAACGTACAGATAACCGGCAGTCTGCCGAGGAATTCCGGTATCATGCCGTACGCTTTAAGATCGTCAACCGTAACCTGGCTTATTACTTCATCCGTATCCTTATATTCATTTTTTAATTCGGCATCAAAACCGATGGAGGCATTACCGGTTAATCTCTTTCTGATTACATCGTCAAGTCCGGAAAAAGCACCTCCGCATATGAATAAAATATTACTTGTATCTATTGTTATTATAGGAGAAAGACCGTTTTTAGGTCCTCCGTTTTCCGTAATCTCAACTTCACTTCCCTCTAAGAGTTTAAGCATCGCCTGCTGTACCGACTCTCCCCTGATATCACGAGTTCTCTCATCAGCATGTTTTGCAATTTTGTCTATTTCATCAACGAATACTATACCGCATTCCGTCTTGTCCTTATCTCCGCCTGATGCTTTATAAAGCTTTGAAATGACGCTTTCAACATCCTCACCGACAAATCCGGCCTCCGTGAGTGTCGTAGCATCCGCAATGGCAAGCGGAACACCAAGTATCTTTGCAAGAGTTTTTACAAGATATGTTTTGCCGGAACCGGTAGGTCCTATCATCAGAATGTTTGATTTTTCCAGTTCAACGTCTCCGAATAACTCATTTATGCTTCCGTCCTGTACCATAGGTGTATTATGCGCACTTTCTCCCTCGTCATTCTTTGCTATTCTGAGTCCTGCCTTGGACGCTATTCTTTTATAGTGATTATATACTGCTACGGATAATACTTTTTTAGCCTTCTCCTGTCCTATTACATAATCGTCCAGCTTTGATTTTAAAATGTGAGGCGGCATACCTGCCATACTTTTCAGTACTTCATTTACTTTCTTTTTCCTGTTGGCCTTTTCCTCTTTTATTTCTTCTTCGGTCTTTTTACTTTCCTGCTGTCTTCCTCCGAATATATTACCCAAATTAAAATCTCCGTATTTTGATGTAATAAGATCATTTACGGATTTCAGGCAATCGCTGCATACGTAAAATCCGTTCGGCATATGTGTAAGTTTTCCGGCTTCTTTTTCCGATCTTCCGCATGAAAAACATCTTTTATCATTTACTGAATTTGAATTATTATCAGACATAACTACCTCCTATTTAATATAAGATTACAGTCTAACCAATTCATGGCACATACTTATATTATTTATCAAAAAAACTCGCAGACTTATTTAGAAATGTCTGCGAGTATATACATACGAATTATTTCCAAATAATTGTATATATAATAAAACTAATTTTATAAATTAGCAACCATATATACTGATTGCTAACAATTTAAGGAATTTTATATTTTTTTCACATTAATCGTTCTTTATTGATTCGGATGCAAATTCCACTGCAGCTTCAACATCGGCATCTTCCGTAGAATATCCGAAGTCTTTACCTGTTCTTTTCTTTATAAACTTCATAATTCTGTCGATAAAGTCAGGAGCGGCATTCATAATCTTTGTTAATGTATCCTGATCCTTAACCGGAACAACCCTCGTTATACCTTCATGGATTACAAGTACTGCCGTAGGTGAAAGTTTACCCTTCATTCCTCCTCCTGCACGGGTACTCTTTTCATTGGCAAATGCGCCGGCTGCCATACCGAAAGATACGTCCACCAAAGGAATAACAATCGTATCTTTTACCTGAATCGGTTCGCCCATAACCGTCTTTGCCGAAATATATGAATCCATGCCTTTAAATAAAGACTGAACCGTTTCATTAAATCCTGTTTTCATATTCTTTTCATCCGGTGTATTTGACATAATAATCTCCTTATCGCACTCTGTTGAGTATCAGTTTCTTAAAATCTTCGTTTCTGTAAATTTTTAACGCCGTAAGAGCAATCGGACCTACACTAAAACTTCCTTTAGCATGCAAATCCATTTCAAATTTTTTCTCTTCAAAATCCGGCCTGAAATCAATCCAATCCAATTGCAATAAACCGTAAAACACACTGTACCATGAAACCACGGTGCCTGTGCTGTATGCTTCTCCCGTTCCGGCCTGAATGACGAACGAGAATTCTTTAGGCTTTATTCTCCTCAATATCTTCATGATATTTACCCAGAGAAATGCATACAATTTTTTATGTTCTTCATCAAACCATACAGCTGTTTTTTCTTTTATGTTCTTAACAGAGGTAAATGCCTTCTTTACCTTATCAAGAATGTTTCTGAAAATCCTGACTAAAAAGAATTCTTTCTTTTGCGAATTACCGCCGCCGTTATTGTTTTCGGATTGAAATGCCGCTTCACTGAATTCGTTATCAACTCTTCCGGCGGTATTTGATTTTTTATTTTCCGAAATACTTAAGGCTTTTTCTCCGTGTCTGCCTGCATCAGATGGTTTTCTGCCTTTTTTCCTTTTCTTACGCTTTTTCTTTTTATCGCTTGAAAAAAGTGTGAAGTTAAATATTTTGACAGAATAAACCGGTTTGTTGTTAATTAATTCAAACCGTATTCTCACAATGTTAAACAGCCAATTGGCACTTGCCTTTGCTTTTATCTTTCCGTGATAACCTGCATCTATACTGTAAGTCATCGGATAGAAAAAAATAAGTAATATAATACCGGCTATGACGGCAGCTGTTATTCCTATTATCATTAGTATTGTAAGTATAATACTAAGCATATATTCTCCGTCATACTCTAAAATTAATAACCAAAATAGTTCCTTGTATCAAATGTATTAGTGTTATTATATATGTCCTGAACAATTTGTGACGCCAAATCAACGGCCTCACTTCTTCCGAGGGCAATTCCGACTACGATTATATCATCAACCGCAGACTTTTTAAACCTAAGCCCAAATGAAAACTTTCCCGCTTTAACGGTATAATCCCTAAGGGTTATCGCTCTTCTGATATCCAATATGTTTCCGTCTTCCTGCGGTAATGTAATACAATATAATCCGGGTTGAAACTGTCTTTTTTTCAACCCTTTTATTACATCCTTTTTTATGTTTTCCATACTTGCTCCGACATACAGTCGATCGCTGATTATAACCATAAATACCTGCCCCTTAATCAAGATAAGCATCTAAAACAGCTTTACATATTCGCTCCGGAACTATCGTGGATACTTCCGAACGCTCAACAATACATGTTACGGCAATTTTAGGATTGTTCGCCGGAGCGTAACATGTAAACCACAAATGAGCAAGGTCATTGTTATTGGCGTATTCGGCCGTACCGGTCTTTCCGGCAACCGAATAACCGGCACTTCCGAATACACTTGCCGCTCCCCTACTGACCATGTTCTTCATAAATCCCTGAACAGCCGCAACTTCCGATGCGTCGGCTATTCCGTTTTTGTAAATGGTAGGCGCATTCTGCTTAACAACTTCTCCCGTTGATGAAACAACTTTGTCAATTAAATAAGGTTTCATCATAATACCGTCATTTGCAATAGTAGCTGTAATCATAGCCATCTGGAGAGGCGTCATGTAAAGATTTCCCTGACCGAATGATGTTTCCTGAATCTCTGAAATACTTGATTTTGAATCAAGATCGAATCTTGTTTTGCTGCTTTCTATTTCCACAGGCAGCGCTTCATTCATGCCCAAACTCTCGGCCGTAGCTCTGAATCTTTCCATATCCAGCTTTAAACCGATATCCGAAAAGGCACAGTTACATGAATTAACAAATGCATCGTTTAAATCTTCATGTCCGTGAGCCGTACGATGATAACAATTCACCACCGTTCCCCCCGGAACCGATGTGGTACCTTCACATATATAAGAATAATCTTTATAATCATCCGGATGTTCTTTAACATATTCCAGTGCGGTTACTATTTTAAACGTGGAACCAGGGGCATACAAACCCTGTGAAGCTCTGTTAATAAGCACTGAGTTCTCATCTGAAATACTTGCCCATTCATTATATTTTGTACTTGCTTCATTAGGGTTAAAATCAGGTTTTGAAACCATTGCCAACACCTTACCCGTCTGAGTATCAACAGCTACAACGGCTCCCATATAATCACCGAGTGCGTCATATGCAGCCTGTTGAAGTTTCGGATCCAGAGTGGTATATACGTTGTCTCCGTAATATTCCTTTTCAGCCTTTCCGTCACCCGATACTTCAACTTCCTGTTTAGACGACGATGTTGTCAGTTCTTCATTTGCTCCGCCTTCAAGTCCAGATCCCGCACCCCTGCTCATACCTACTACAAGAGAGAACAGATTGTTTGTGGGATATTCTCTTACTTCTTTATTGTCATCACCGACGCTTGTGGAAGCAAGTATCGTTCCGTCGTTTGCATAGATTGTTCCTCTTCTTACATCAGGTGATCGCTCCACTGCATTTCTCGGATTATATGGACTATCGGCAATGCTCTTTGCCTCCGATGAAGTAAAGAATACGGAATAAATAATCATTACAAAAAACAGACCTATGAAAACAAATGAAATAATATTTGTTTCAAGATTTCTTTTTTTTCTTGTATTTTCCGGCTTTACCACGGGTTTTGATAAAAACGAGCCCTTTTCTTTTTCTGTTTCTTTGTTTTCGATATTTTTATTATCTCTGTTCTTCAAGCTATCACCACCTTTTATGATATGATTTTAAAACTTAGAGTCATCAAATTCATTGTAATCGTCTATGTTTTTAAAATCTTCCGGACTGTAATATCTGGTCTTACCCCTGTCGTCTCCGGCTTTTTCAGATGATAAACCCTTTTTCCTTTTCGAAATGTCGGATTCAAAATCATCCTTTTTAAAATATTCGCTCATATCTTCATTTAAACCGGTTTCATTTTTATTGCTTACTTCGGCTTTAGGTTCCCGTCTTCTGTAAGTAATGTCCGGTTTTGAGGATTCTCCGGAATCCTGTCTCATTGTATACATACCGTTGATTATCGCAAACATAATCAGCGAAACAATAAGCGAGCTTCCGCCGTAACTTACAAACGGAAGGGTAACTCCGGTTAAAGGAATAATTTTAAGCACTCCGCCTACCGTTAAGAATACCTGGAATGCATAAGTAACGCCGAATCCAACGGCAACAAGCCTATAGAACAGTGTATTACATCTCGACGCAATATTCATAATAAGAATCAGACAGTTGAGAGATACAAATAATACTCCGATGGCAACAATTATTCCCATTTCTTCTGAAATTGCCGCAAAAATCATATCATTTGCGACAAAAGGTATGGTATCCGGTCTTCCTCTCGTAAGTCCGACGCCGAACCATCCGCCCGCCGCAATAGAGAACAGGGCATATGCAATCTGATATCCGGAACCGTAAATATTTGACCATGGATCACGCCATGCAACCACACGCTTTATAACATGAGGAACGGTCTTTGCCGCTATTAAAGCTCCTAAAATACCCAATCCCGTAGTACCTAAAAGAAGCACCAGTCTTCTTGTCGCAACAAATGTCATCATAATGTATGCAACGAAGAATATAAGAGCCGCTCCAAGGTCGTTGGATGCAATAAATATTACTATGTGCGCCGCAGCCGCAAGGCTTGTCAACAACAGTTTTTTCCATGTAAGGGCCTTGTTGTACATTGATGCTATAAAGAACACAAACAGTATCTTTACGAATTCGGAAGGCTGTATCGTTATAGGTCCCAGCGTAATATTAATCTTAGCGCCGTAAACCCTTGAACTGAAGAAAAGCGCTAAAAGCAGAGCAAAGCTGACAGCGGCATATATCCACCCCAGATCTCTCATTTTTTTGAATTTCTTTATTATCATTGGGACAAAGAATGTAATTCCTATTCCGATACAAGCAAAAATAAATTGTCTTACGGCTTGATCGAAATTAAGTCTTGCTATAAATACATATCCCATCGACATCAGAAATATCATATTATTAACAAGCAATTTTGATGATTTCGGATATATAACATCATATACCACCATCGTCGCAAAGGCTAATCCGAATTCAAAACAATAAAGTATGAGATACTTTATATCGTTGTTGTTGTTTAAAAATAATATTATATATCCCAATAAATGAAATATAAATGTTGTTGTACTCTGTGTTGCATATATCGCCCTGCGTTTTTTATCATCACGTATCGTCGCTCCCGTAAATGATACAAGAACATAAATAGTTATGACTGCCGCAAATATATATTTAGATATTTCAACTAAATCCATTCCTACCTCCAGGCTTTAGGCATAGTGTTACATATTTTCGACACTTCGTCGGCAGTTTCCGTGGTGAAATCGTATCTAATACTTCCGCATCCCAATTTTTTTGCCAATGAAACATCGATATTTTTTGCCCTACTGTCAAATATTGTAGTAAAGCAATAATCGCAAAGACACATCACACTGTACGATACATTGTTTTTTGTACTGTTATGCTTATTTCTTCCGTTTTGTATTATGGTTTCCGTTCCGAATAAATGATCACATTTATTGAGAGTTTTCTTAATACATTGTTCGGACTGCATAACCGGCACTTTACCATAAACCGTCAATTCGGTTTCCGTATGTATTGCATTTATCAGTTCAGATAACTCATTTTCATCCAATTCAACAGGCGATGATATTCTGTCAATGCATATATCCTGATTTTCTTCCGATAAAAATATCCCTGTCTCCCTATTATATACATATATGTTGCTGTCTAATACTGTTTTTTTTCCGCAATCTTTATTGCCCCCGCTGTTATATTCTTTAAATATAAGCAATTCTTCCATATTACGGATAAGCATTCCGTCAATCAAGTCATTACCGAGTATTGCATTCATCAGTTTTTCAGTCATTTCCACATTGGAATCTCTTACAATGGCCGGAAGTGCAATAAATACTTCTTTGTCATTTTCTTTTGCTTTTTTTATTATTTGAATACCGTCGTCTCTGTACGACCAACATTGATCTCTATATTCATAAATACAGTGATAAGATATGTATATCCTTGATATATTTTTTACATTTGCAACAATCTCTGCCTGCTCCGACGTATAAACCTGGACAGATATAAATGAATCTGCTCCGTCTTTGTGATATTCCGCATCAGAATAATCGTCATGCCGTACGGCTTCGCATTTCCTTGCGAATCTTGCTCTGACTTCATTTTCAAAAAATTCTATTGCCTTATTTCTGACTTTGCCTATTTCTCCGATTGAAATGAATATATCATCGTCCGCATGTGCATCCGCGGAAATCAGTGAATATTGAGTGCCTCCGAGTTTAGATGCTTTTTTTATTAACTCATCTTTCGTTACCGGCCTGTTTTCTGCCGGCTGAACAACTCCTCCTTCTGCGGTTGCGTAAATATATTCATCCAATAATTCGTTATATGCGGAAACAGTAATTTTTATATGTTCATTTTTTATAGCCGAAATGTTGATATTTATCTCCGTTTTTTTATTATTACCCGCAAAGTCTCTCAGGATTTCTCTCTCAATACGGGCATTATTTACTCTGTAAAGTACGGTGCCTCTGTTAAGATTATACCTGGACGGAAGATTTACGTTAAGAAGTTCTCCGACTTTTAAATCCTTTCCTCCGGTAAATGAATTTTCTCCGTCTATTTCAAATACATCTCCGTGATTTATATTTTCCAAAGCCTTAAAAGTTATATTTCCTTTTTTATTGTCAACAACTTCCAATGCCTTTGTACCCATGTGATTTGGGCGGTTTAAACTTATCATCTCTCTCGATTTTTTGGTGTAATAATAGCCTGATGTTTCAAAACCTCTGTTATATAAATCAAGCATGTCATTAATATCGTCACTGTCAACAACATATCCGTCTCTGCCGTATGTAAAGTACCTGTCAATATATTTTCTGTACATATGAGTGATTCCTGCGGCATATTTTATGTTTTTCATTCGTCCTTCTATTTTCAGAGACGAAACACCGCTGTCTAAAATGTCCGGCAGAGCCTGTATGGTCATAAGATCTTTCGGACTCAGAAGATATTCTGTCTTGCCGTCTTCACTTTTATACGGTAATCTGCAGGGTCCGGCGCAAGCCCCTCTGTTGGCGCTTCTTCCGCCGGCTTCATAACTCATAAAACACTGACCGGAATAACAATAACACAACGCTCCGTGTATAAACACTTCCAATTCAATATCACATTCATTATGTAAGCTTCGTATTTCATCAAGAGTCAGCTCTCTTGCAAGAACCACTCTCTCAGCTCCGTACTCTTTTAAATATTTAAGAAAATGTCTCCCTGTTACATTCATTTGAGTACTTATATGTATGGCCATATCCGGATAGTAACGCTTTATCATGCGCATCAAACCCATATCCTGAACAAGAATCGCGTCCAGCCCATATTCATACAGAGGTTTAAGATAATCCATGGCTTTGTATATTTCGTTATTTTTCAGAAGCGTATTAACCGTCAGGTAAATTTTTGTGCCTCTGTTATGTGCATAATCAAGTGCTTCTTTTATCTCATTCGTAGTGAAATTATTCGCAAAAGCCCTGGCACCGAACATCTGACCTCCGAGATATACGGCATCCGCCCCGGCATTTATAACCGCCTTACAGATATCCGGGCTTCCCGCCGGCGCTAACAGCTCAACCTTATTCATGTTTATTCTCCTCATTCTGAGGTATACTACATTCAGATTCGGTTTTTTTATCAAACACCGGAATATCAAATGCCTTATGCTTTATTTGAGAAAGATTTGTCTGTGTTTTTGCAAGTTCATGCTTAAGCGCATATATTTCTTCGTCTTTTTTACCGATGACCGATTTTAATTCCGTAATTTCTTCCAGAGCTTTAAAATAATCGTCCGCAATACTGAAACGCATCAAATATTCACGCAGTCTGCCGGAAAGTTCTCTGAAATTATCTTCTCCGTCCAACGCCTGCTCTTTAAGGCTGACATAATCGGCTACTTTCATCATATATTCCCTACTCTCTTCTCCGGTAAGCAAATATGATTTTCCGTCCAGAGTGACCTCTATACTTACCTTTTCAGACATATCTACCTCCTATATAATAAAGACAATTAATTGAAATTATATATTTTATGGAACCTTTTTGCAAGAAAACAGGGTAATATATGGTTTCATCAAAAAAGATGCCTGAATCGGGAGAGTATTCCCGTAATCTGACATCTTTTAAAATCTTATGCACAATACATAAATCTTATTCGCATATATATTGTATTGAAATGTTGTCATCAACCGTGATATCTGCAACGGCACCGCTGATAATCGGCATTGCAGGCGGTAAATGGCCTATATCCGCATCCAATATCATATATTTATCAAATTCTCCCAATACGGATACGACCGCATTATATTCGCTTACTCCTATTTCTGTTTCATTAAAATGATAAGGTCTTCCGAAAATAAAGCCGTTTGCATGATTAAACCATCCTGCATTTTTCAGCTGAAACAAGCCTCTTCTTATTTGCAGCATGGATAAATCACAGCTTTCAAGGAACCAGATAATCCCGTCGTCTTTGTATTTCTCGGTAAATTCCTTAACTCTGTCGAATCTTGTTCCGCAAAGAGTTATTAATGTATCAAGACATCCGCCGATTATTCTTCCCTTAAATCTTACGGGCGTACTTAACTTCTTAACTTCAGGAAACGGAATATTCAACTCTTCGGCGTTATTTATCATCTCCGGAGAAGGTGCTTCAACAACAGGTGTGTTACCTTTATATATGTATAATCTCTTTGCTTCGGTTAAATTATAAGGCGCATACGGATTGACATCTGATTTAACGGAGTTTCTTTCCCACATATCGAACCCTTTTACGGAATCTGTCTTTCCGGTCAATATATCCATATCCTGTTGAAGCGATTTGTCCCAAGGCTTCATACCGAAACTCGGAGCGCACGGAGCGTATATGGACGCAGTATCCAAAACCGTATTCAGCAAAAATGTGAAATTTGTGTTATCGGAATATCCCATATACCATTTCGGAGCACATTTCTTCAGACTTTCAAAGTCAAGCTCAGCCATGGTATCGCACATTAGCTCTCCGCCTCCGACGGAAATTATCACATCGGATTTGTCGTCGGAATATATATATTCAAGCTCTTTCGCACACTCTTTCGGATCCGTGCTTATCCCGATTCCGTCTGCCATGTAGCAGTTAGGCGTAACTTCCGTTTTGTATCCGAGTTCCTCAAATCTGCTTAATGCCTCTCTGAAACAGGATTTATACGGTTCCGTGGTGCATCCTAATGACGGAGCCGTAAATCCTATCGTTCCTCCGTTCTCCAAAAACTTTGGATATTTCATATGCCCTCCATAATTTATGTTATATATGCGGATATATATTTATACAGCGTATTTTTTTATCTGAGAAAGCGCATTTCCGCTTAGGAGAATGTCCATATGTTCCATAATATACGCAATCACATTGTCGTCGGCAACTTCAAAAGTACCGTATTCCAAGGCTTTTATAAGGAATTTTTTATATTTCTCCGTAGACATTCTTGTTCTTAAAAGTACAAGGTAGTAACTGTCGCCGTCCTTAAACAGCGTATTGTTAATTCCCCATGTTGAATCCACGGAACCTGCAAACATTTCAATATCCGCAAGAGAATCAAATCTGTACAATATCCTTTTGTCCAAGATGTCTTTATCCAGTTCAACCGGTTTTTTTGGCTTAACCATCTCATCTTCATCAACGAAATCCTCATCCATATCGCTGAATCCGCCGAATATATCGGATACAATGTCTTCACCGTCCTGTTTATTCTTGTAAGGGTTCCTTCCGTTTTTCATATTTTCATTGCCCTGAGGCTTTCTTCCGCTTACGGTTAAAAGAAAAGTATGATTAGGCTGCGGTACGAGTTGAACGGACATAATCGTATTGTCCATGTTGACACCTATTTGCTCTCTGGCCTTTTCCATAAGAGTGTCTAATAATGAATGAATTTTGTTTGTGTTATTCCCAAAAAAGTCTTCCATTGTTAAATTAAAATTATTCATGTCGTCTTTATTAAGAATTACCTGGAATTTAAAGTCATTAATTTTTTTAAATTGCATTATGTACACCTCCCCTCATACCGTTTTGGGTATATAATTTAGTTAATTATATTATATATCTTATATAAGCTCCATTAACAATTTATTAACTTTATATATTAAAAAAGAAGCATTACTGTTTAGGCAATGCTTCTTTTTTTATCACGTATCTTACAAGAATAATCAGTTGTTGATTAACTTATCATCTTCATTATTCCAGCTGTAAAGCTTTCTTACTTCCTCACCTACGACTTCAAGTTTTGTAGCTGCAGAATTCTTTCTGAGAGCATTAAGATGTACTCTGCCGCCTGCATCTGACATGTCAAGAAGGAAATCTTTTGCAAATGTTCCGTCCTGAATATCCTTTAATACGGCTTTCATGGCTTTCTTTGTCTCATCTGTAATGATCTTAGGACCTGTGATGTAATCACCGTATTCAGCAGTATTTGAAATAGAATAACGCATGCCCTTGAAACCTGACTGATAGATAAGGTCTACAATAAGTTTCATTTCATGTACGCACTCAAAGTATGCGTTTCTTGGATCATACCCCGCTTCAACAAGTGTATCGAAACCTGCCTGCATAAGAGCAGTAACACCGCCGCAAAGAACAGCCTGCTCACCGAAAAGGTCTGTCTCTGTTTCAGTCTTAAATGTTGTCTCAAGAACGCCTGCTCTTGCACCTCCGATACCTGCCGCATATGCCAACGCAATATCAAGAGCCTTGCCTGTAGCATCCTGATATACGGCAACGAGGCAAGGTGTTCCCTTACCTTCCTGGTACTCACTTCTTACAGTATGACCCGGAGCCTTAGGAGCGATCATTGTAACATCTACATCTGCAGGAGGTGTAATAAGACCGTAGTGAATGTTGAAACCGTGAGCAAACATAAGCATTGCACCTGACTTAATGTTTGGCTCAATGTCTTTCTTGTACATCTTTGCCTGAGATTCATCATTAATGAGAACCATAATAATATCAGCACTCTTAACGGCATCAGCTGTATTCATTACCGTAAGTCCCTGTGCCTCGGCCTTAGCCTTTGACTTTGAACCTTCATAAAGACCGATAACAACGTCTACTCCGGACTCCTTTAAGTTTAAACCATGTGCATGTCCCTGGCTGCCGTAACCGATGATTGCTACCTTTTTACCGTCAAGTAATGATAAATCACAATCGTTCTGATAAAAAATTCTTGCTTCTGACATAATTATTGTCCTCCTGAGATTAAATATTATAATGATATCACATAATGTGTAATCGAAATTATACATTACATGTTATTTGTTTGATTATTTCGCTCCTCTTTCGATAGCTGTAATGCCTGTCCTTGCTATTTCAATAACATGATAACTGTTAAGCAGGCTGACAAATGCATTGAGCTTTGTCTGATCCCCCGTCAGTTCAATTACGACGGATTTCTCCGAGACATCCAGAACCTTTGCGTGGAAAATATTTGAAAGAGCCGCGATCTCGCTTCTTTTCGATGCGTCACACTCAACCTTTACAAGTATTAACTCTCTGCATACTGTTTCTGAAATAGGAAGTTCCTTGATTTCTTTTATATCTATAAGTTTGGCCAACTGCTTTTCAATCTGATCCAAGACATCTTCGTCACCGGTCGTGACAATTGTCATTCTTGAATAACTTGAATCGAGGGTCTCACCTACGGTTAAAGATTCAATATTATATCCTCTTCTGCTGAAAAGACCGGAAACGCGACTAAGCACACCGGAAGAATTCTCTACAAGCAATGAAAATACTGCTTTTCTCACCTTCGCACCTCCTATTTTAAATTACAGTTTAATAATAATAAGTAAAATATAACTTACTGTACAATTTAATAAGTAAATTGTCAATGTAACTTTATTTTTTTGTTTAATTTTTATACATTAGATAATCATCTATATAAATTAATAAAACGGATATGAAAAATGATTGTTATGTTGCGTCAGTCTTCCGAATAATCATAAAGTTTTGTGGCCTTCACTTCTTCGGCCACCCTGTTTTTCACACTCAACATTTCAAACAAATAACCTTTATATTCAAAAGAAAACTTCTCTCCCTCTTTAGGTATATGTCCGAGATTATATGTTATAAAGCCGTTAACGGTTTCTATGTTGTCATTACCGAATTCTATGTCTAATGCATCTCCCGCTTCGGATAATTCCGTATGACCGTACAACAGATATGATCCGTCTTTTTGTTTATCTATACCGGTATCGGGTTCATCGTGCTCGTCCCATATATTTCCGACAATTTCTTCAAGCACGTCTTCCATCGTTACAATGCCTGCGGTCTGTCCGTATTCGTCAACCACCAAAACCATATGCGCTTTCTTGTGCTGCATCTCCTTAAACAGCTTGCTTATAAGCCTTGTTTCCGGAACCGCGGAAACTTCCATAAGCAGTTCGTCGCTTAAATTAAGTAACGTCTTTTCTCTGTTTTCAGGATTAGAATAACATTTAACAAGGTCTCTTATATGATATATTCCGACAATATTATCAATGTTGTCAACATATACCGGGTATCTTGAATAGCCGTCCTGCATTGTTTTTTTAAATGTCTCATCAAGCGTTGCCTCGGCATCCATCGAAACAATGTTTTTTCTGTGGGTCATAACGTCCGAAACCGTCTTTTCTCCCAAATCAATGATATTATTAATCATTTCAACGGTATTTTCGGCTATAACGCCCGCTTCGTGACTCTCTTGAACAATATCTTTAATTTCCTCCGTTACTTCCTCATCGCTTTTTTTCTGCTTTGATTTTCTGAACACGGAAAAAAATCCTTTCTTTTCTCGGGGGTGATCGTCTTTCATATTAAATATCCTTTCATAAATTAACAATTACCACTTTTCATGAAAATGCTCATGCGTTTTTATATAATTACCGTTTTCATAATAATTTCTCGGAATACGTTTGGTTATTCCGCATACAAATTCATAATTAAATCTTCCGGAAATCGCAGATAAATCTTCGACCCGAATGGTTTCGTTACCGTCCGTACCGATCATTGTAACCGTATCGCCTCTCTCTACGCCGTCAATATCTGTGCAATCCACCATAAGCTGATCCATGCATATATTTCCGACTATATCGGCTTTCTTCCCTTTTATAAGCACGTATCCTTTGTTTGATAAGCTTCTCGGATAACCGTCTGCATATCCTATGGACACGGTCGCTATCTTTCTGTCTTCATCCGCCACATATACTCCGCCGTAACCCACACTGTCTCCCTTATGTATTGTCTTAACCATGGAAACCCTGCTTTTCAAAGACATTGCGGGAACCAGACCAGCTCTTTCTATCGGAACATCTTCCGACGGTTCAAGACCGTACATTGCAATCCCTATTCTCACCATATCCATATTGGTTTCCGGCATATCTATGGCAGCAGCCGAATTGGCACAGTGGTGTATGTCAAATGTTAATCCTTCACATTTACACATCTCTATGAAGTCAGTAAACAGCTTGTATTGCTTTTCAGCCAACCCTTTGTCAACAGTATCTGATGAGAAAAAATGTGTAAATATGCCATGTGCATCCACAGAGTTAAGATTTTTGATATATTTTACAAGCTCAACGCTTTCCTTAACCGGCTCAATACCGATTCTCCTCATTCCCGTATCCACTTTTATGTGACATTTGGCGGTTTTTCCTAATTTACGGGCCGTTTCAGATAATATGTCGGCAGATTCTTTGTCAAATATGACAAGATCCACATCGTTGTTTATAAGATCTTCATATTCTTCATATGCCACAAATCCAAATATTAAAATCGGCTTTTTTATACCGTTTTCTCTGAGATTAATTGCCTCTGGGCCGGTAGCAACCGCAAAATAATCGGCTCTCGTTTCCAATGCTTTTGATACCGCCACATCACCGTGTCCATATGCATCCGCCTTAACAACTATCAATGTCTTGGTTCCGGGCTTAGTCCTCTCCATAATATTGTCGACATTATTTTTTATTATGTCGAGATTAACATCTTCATAGGCTCGCTTATAATCATCCATTTCAATTGTCCTTAAATTATAAATACTTGAAGCATTTATTTTAGCACATTGCCAATCCCTTTAACAATATCAGTTGCACTCATGCTGTTATTCCCATTCTCGTCTCTTGCACTTTCACCCGCAAGAGCGTGAAGAAGAACTCCTTTGGAAACATTTTCCAATTGCATTGCATTAATGCGTTTTCTTTCTTCCTCTGTATCTGAATGTGAGTATTTAGGAGTACTCAGTACGGCGTTTGCAATTATTCCCGTAAGTACGTCTCCGGAACCTGCGGTGGCCATACCGTTACATCCGTAATTGTTGATAATCACTCTGTAACCGTCGGTAATTACCGTCTTTGCATCCTTTAAGACCAATATAACATTTAACCTTTTGGCCCATTTTTTTGCAACATTTACAATATCCGATTTAATTTCACTTACGTTTAATCCCGTCAGTCTGCTGAATTCTTTAATATGTGGAGTTATTACCGTATTGTATTTTCTTCTCTTTGATAAAAATATATTTTTATTTTTAAACAGTTCATCGGAACATATATTAAGTGCATCCGCATCAATAACAGTACATACTTCAGATGATTCCATAACGGCGTGAACAATGGATTTTGCTTCCTTTCCCGTGCCGAGACCGGGACCCACAATTACCGAACTGAAGTTGTTTACGTTATCTCTTATCCAGTCACAGATTGCTTCCGTACCCTGAGTATCGTATAACTTAAGAACCGCTTCCGGAACCGAACTTAAAACGGCGGTTCTGTTGCTTATATGGGTACACATTGTAACCTTTCCGGCACCGCCGTGTAACGCGGATGACAGGCTTAATATACCCGCTCCTCCCATGTTCTCGGAGCCTGCAACAATAAGTATGTTGCCGAAGGTTCCTTTGTTGGAATTGTCCTCTCTCTTCTTCAAACTGTTAATATCGTCTTTCTCAAGCAAGAAATATGTATCCGCAACCTGCTTTTCAATAAATACCGGAAATCCTATTTTGCAAACGCATACATTTCCTGCATAATCTATTGCGGGATAGAGCGTCATCCCCAGCTTGTTCCTTCCGAAAGTCAATGTTTCGTCGGCCTTTACGGCGCATCCGAGAATTTTTCCGCTGTCTGCGGATATTCCGGACGGTATATCTGCGGAAATTACATATGCTCCCGAATTATTAATTTCTTCGATTGCGGTTTTATATTTACCTGATACATCCCTGTCAAGTCCGGTTCCGAATATTCCGTCAATAATAATTCCGTATCGTGACATGTCCGGACAGTCGAAAAATATATTAATTCCGAGAGAGGACGCCATGTCCAACTGTTCTTTTAAGGAATTTTTAATATTATTTGAAATAACATAAATGTCGCAAACTATATTTTTTTCGGATAACTGTCTTGCGGCGGCAACGCTGTCTCCCCCGTTGTTACCCGAACCGGCTACTGCCAGAATCTTTTTATTTTTCACGAAAAAATTGTCTTTTATACAGTTGTCGTATATCTCTGCCGCTCTGCCCGAAATATGAAGCGCAGCCCGTTCCATAAGCAATACGGAAGGAATATGGCAATCTTCAATTGTAAGGCGGTCTACATCTCTTGCCTGCTTTGAATCATACAGTCTCTCCATTGCATATCTCCTTTATCTTTCCTGCCGTCTCACTCTCCGTCATATGATCCGATATTTTCCTCTCTTTTTCTTGCGGATGAGTGAAAAGACAATCTTAAAAGCGCATCGGATAAATTAATGTTTTCGATATGTATATCCGGTGAATATCTAAGATCGGTATCCGATATATTAAGAATTTCTTTTATTCCGTTTTCAATTAATTCATTAATAACCGATTTCACCTCATTTTTGGACAGTTCCACTATTGCTATGTCCACATTAGTCTCTTTAAGCAATTCCTTCAGATCTTTGAGATCGTTTATTACATATCCGTCTAATTTTTCTCCGATATTAACCCTGTTTGTATCAAAAACGCCAACAACCGGAAATGATTCTCTTCCGAGCAGGTTATGCTTACTTATCAATGCTCTTATCGTCGCGCTTGTACCTATGATTATTGTGTTATGTTTTTCTTTTAAACCGAGTATACCGCATATTTCGTCATATAAATATCTTACATTGTAGCCGTAGCCCTGTTGTCCGAATGTGCCGAATTGATTTAAATCCTGTCTTATCTGAGATGACGTTGTTTTCATTCTCAAGCTCAGTTCCTTTGATGAAATTCTGTATATTCCCGCATCCATCAGGTCTTTCAAATGTCTCCGGTATATGGGCAATCTCTTTACGACCGCCGCTGAAATCTTCTTGGTATCGCTGTCTTTCATATTCTGTTGTTCTCCCAAATTCCCTAATAAAGCGATGTTACTCTCCCACAAATAACAATCCGATAAATCCTGTTTCATTTTTAAATATATCACTGTGATAATATCTTAACAAATGTCAAAATGCATTTTTTAGATACATCGATATTTTTGTAAATAAATCTTCTATAGCTCACTTTTTATCACACTTTTTAGCATTTTTTATTGACAACGAAACTGTAATAGATTATAAATTAGACAGTATATTTTAAATTGTCCAATTAAGGGAGGATTATTATTATGAATAAGAGCGAATTAATTGCTGCCATTTCAGAAAAAGCTGAGATCAAGAAGGTTGATGCTGAGAAGTTTTTAGCTGCATTTATTGATACTGTTTCAGAGCAGCTTAAAGAAGGTAATAAGATCCAGCTTGTAGGTTTCGGTACATTCGAAACTGCCGAAAGAGCTGCAAGAGTGGGTAAGAACCCTCAGACAGGCGCCGAGATTCAGATTCCTGCTTCCGTTGCTCCTAAATTCAAACCCGGCAAAGCTCTTAAAGACCTCGTTAACGTGAAGGAAGAAGCAGTTGAGACTAAAGAAGCAAAGAAAGCTCCTGCTAAAGCTGCTGCAAAGAAAAAGAAATAATATAATATAATATAATATATTTTAATTTTAACGATCTGATATTTGACGATATTTATAATATAAAGATTTATCTTAACCGGCTTATTTTTATAAGCCGGTTTTTTCATTTTTCTTTTTTCTTTCTATTTTTATTAATCATCATTGATTTTTTTTCTTTTTAATATAGATTATATATGTGTAACGGCGGATTTTATCGCCATTTATGTATGTAGACGAATTTGTGTAATTTAATACCATGGAAATAGAAAGAAAATTTTTAATCACATCACTGCCTGACGGTTTGGATAATTATAAGCTGCGAATAATTGAACAGGGATATCTTTGTGACATTCCGGCGATAAGAGTAAGAAAAGATAACGAATCATATTATATGACATATAAATCAGGCGACGGCATCGCCCGTGAAGAAGCCAATCTGCCTCTTACCAAAGAATCATATGAGCATCTTTTGCCAAAAAGCGACGGAATAATAATTACAAAAAAAAGATATGAGATTCCCCACGGAGAAGTTACCATAGAATTGGATATATTTGAAAACGAGCTTCACGGACTGATCGTTGCCGAAGTCGAATTTAATTCCGTTGAGGAAGCATACAAATATGTCCCTCCTCATTGGTTCGGCGACGAGGTTACAACGGACAAAAGATATTCCAACGCATATTTGAGCAGGTTCGGTCTGCCGTCTGAAAGGGTTTTATAATGTCGCGTTTTATAAAAGACTTTTTTTACAACAAAAAGGAAGTAGGCGAATTCGCCACCAAGGAGAAATTAGCATTTACCACTCTCATAAAATGGTGCTTTTATTCCATTATTCTGGGTGTAATTCTCGGCTTTGTCGGTACATTTGCAACAAAAGCATATACATTTGTTACCGATCTCAGACTGGCAAATCCCTGGCTTGTATATTTTCTTCCTCTTGCGGGAATTCTGATAGTATTTCTGTATAAATTGTTCCGACAGGAAGAAAATACCGGAAGTAACCTTATTATTCAGTCGGTACAGTCAGGCGAAAAAATCCCGTTCAGGGTTATACCTGTCATATTCTCCGGAATGTTGCTTACACACCTATGCGGAGGTTCCTGCGGTCGCGGATCCGCCAATTTTCAAATCGGAGGATCTTTCGGTAATACCATAGGAAGAATATTCCGTCTTGATGAGAAAGATAAGCATGTTCTTATTATGGCGGGAATGGGTTCATGTTATGCCGTGGTTTTCGGAGCACCCGCCGCATCTTCCATATTTGCAATGGAAGTTATCAGCGTCGGCGTCATGCATTATGCTGCCATTGTACCTTGTTTTTTATCTGCCATTATCGCAAGAGGTGTTTCAAAATATATGGGAATAACCGCAACTACCTTCTCCGTAGGAGATGTTCCGTCTTTGGACTTTCTCTCCGGAGGAAAAGCCGTATTACTCGGAATTATTTTTGCTGCGGTAAGCATGCTGTATATAGTTGCATTTGAAACATTTTCAAAACTGTTCAAGGTTGTATTAAAGAATCCTTACTTAATAATGGCTGCGGGAGGAGCCATTGTGGCTCTTCTGACTCTTGTATTACAGACAAACGAATATCTGGGAACGGGAATCAGTCAAATCCCGGATATTATGTTTGTATCTGCCCCGTGGTATGTATTTCTGCTAAAGATATTATTTACATCAGTATCGCTGGGCGCCGGCTTTAAAGGCGGAGAGATTGCACCTGCCATGTTTGTGGGTGCCTCACTCGGCAGCTTTATTGCTCCGATGTTCGATCTTCCGATCCCCCTTGTGGTGGCATGCGGTATCGCAGCCGTATTTTGCGGCGTAACTAACAGTCCGATTACGGCAATAGTGTTTTCCATCGAATTATTCGGTGCTGGTCAGATATATTACTGTATGATATGTGTTTCCGTAAGTTACCTCATATCAGAATACTTCAGCATATATAAAACTCAAAAGATTATGTATTCCAAATACAGTACGACTTTTATTAACAGAAAGTCGCACCATATAGACAACTAAACTTATAGGATGCTCAACGGAAAACGGTCAAATATGCTCTCGGTTTAATACTTATTAACCGAATTAAAATTGCATATTTGACCGTTTTTCTGTTTTTAAATTATACTTACTTAACGTATACTTATTTTAATTTATTGATACAAAATCTTCTATTCTGAGCTGAATGTTTTTTCTCCCCTCATATTCGTTTATTTCCGGAAAATAAGTTACGGATACCGTATTCCCCACCTGAGGTTTAATATCTTTTTCGTTAACAAACTTCACGGCAATAAATCTGCTGCCGTTTTTCATCTCCAATATAAGTTTCAAAAAATTATTTTTTTGTCCCAGAATGCGGGCATCGACAACCTTTAAATCCTTATATGCAAACAGAGGTCTCTTATTACCCTCTCCGAAAGGAGCAAGCATATTTATTTCATTAATCAGCTTTTCAGTTACATAGTACGGAGGCATTGGAACATCTATCCACACCGTTTCTTTGTACATATCCGGAACAACCGGAAATTCATTTATTCTTTTTGTAAATTCAGGAATATCGGAAATATTTATGGAGAATCCCGCCGCCGATTTGTGACCGCCGAACTTCAACAGTAAATCACTTACCGATGTCAGAGCTTCATGTATGTTAAAACCGTCTATGGATCTGGCAGACGCCTTGGCCTGTCCTTCATAATCTCCCATTGCGTCCGTCAATATTATTGTCGGTTTATAAAAATGTTCTTTAATTCTTCCGGCTACAAGTCCTGCCAGAGCTTCATGACAATCCGGAATATGGCATACTATAACATTGTCATTTGCCGAATTATCCCTTTCTATTATATCAAAGGCTTTGTTAACTGCATTTAATGTCATATCTTTCCTGTTGATATTTAATTCATTAATTTTTTTTGCAATTAACAACGCCTCCTCATAATCATCCGTTAAAAACAGGTTAACGGCATTCATGGCGTCGTCCAATCTTCCTGCGGCATTTATGCACGGTCCGAGAATGAACCCTACTTCAAAGGCTCCTATATTTTTATCACTGTATCCCGTAACATCTATGAGGGCATTTAACCCCAAAACTGCTGAAGATTTCCCTGCATTTTCCGTAATATCACGGCTGTCCGAATCGTAATCGTAAAAATAATCCGATTCTTCATACTCGGAATACGGATCAAAATATTCCGAAACCGTCTTTAGTTTATTGATCAATTCAAGTCCCTTTTCAGCCAATATTCGATTTTCGTCCTTAAGCGCCACGATGTCGCCTATCGTGGCAAACGCCGCAAGCTGAAGTGTCTGAATTAAAATATCTTCATCAACTCCCAAAGCGCACAGCAACTTCCACGCTACTCCCGCACCGCATAATTCTTTAAAAGGATATTCACATCCCGGTTGTTTAGGATCTATAATCACATCCGCATCAGGGAAAATATACTTCTTCTCTCCGTCAGACAGCTCATAAGGAACTTCATGATGATCGGTAACAATAAGCTTAATTCCGCACTCTTTCGAATACTCTGCGGCTTCTCTGGCCGCTATTCCGTTATCGCATGTGATTATGACGGATATTCCGTCCTCTTTGGCGGTTTTTACCATTGATTTATTAATTCCGTACCCGTCCGCTATTCTGTGTGGAACACGCGCATCGGCATATGCACCTATATTTTTTAATCCTCTCACCAATATTCCGCATGATGAAGTTCCGTCGATATCATAATCTCCTACCACCCTTATTCGTTCACCGTTTGAAATGGCTTCATGAATAATATTAACCGCTTCCTTCATCCCCTTCATAAGAAACGGATTATGCAGAAGTCCCAAATCCGGATTGATAAAGCCCGCAAACTCACTTTCTTTTATATCTCTGTTAACAAGTATTCTTGCAACAACCGGATCTATGTTAAATTTCTTTGCAAGCCCGTTGAAATCTGCAGACTTTGTGTATACTCTCCACTCTTTATTGCTCATAAAACAGCTTATCAGTCCTTCCTTAAGAAAATAAAATACGGCCGCAGCGATTTACCGAACAGAATATTTTAAATTTTTTATTCGGCAAGTGCCGCTTTAATCATAATTGCACATTCAACCCTTTTTCTCTGTAATTCACATCCGATTTCATAATTTCCGTTAATGCTTCCGGTAAAATTATATGCATTTGCCGCACAACCTCCGCTGCAGTAGAATTTTGCAAAACAGTTTTCGCAGTCAGGTCTTGTATAAACATTACTTTTATGAAATTCCTGTCTAATATCTTCTCTCTTTATACCTTCATCAAGATTTCCGAGTTCCATTTCTTCGGTACCGACAAACTGATGACACGGATATATCTCCCCTGTAGGCGTAATCGACACATATTCACATCCTGATCCGCATCCCTGTAATCTCTTTGTCGCGCACGGACCTCCTTCAAGGTCAATCATGAAGTGGAAGAAATCAAAACCTCTTCCTTCTTTAGTCCTCTTAACGATTTCCTTTGCAAGAATATCATATTCATTGAGAAGAGTAGGCAAGTCTTCCTTTTTAATCGCGTACGGTTCATCATTCGCAGCCACAACCGGCTCAACGGAAATCTCTTTAAATCCCAAATCAGCCAGGTGTAAAACATCCTTTGAAAAATCAAGGTTATTATGGGTAAACGTTCCTCTTACATAATATCTCTCCTGATTTCTGCTCTCTGCTATCTTCTTGTACTTAGGAAGGATAATATCGTATGCGCTTCCCATTCCGTTTCTTGTAGGACGCATTCTGTCCGTAACTTCTTTTCTTCCGTCTATACTGAGAACAACATTTGACATTTCTTTGTTCATATATTCGATCATGTCATCATCAACAAGAAGACCGTTTGTCGTCAATGTAAAACGAAATACTTTATCGTGCTTTTTTTCAAGTTCTCTTCCGTAATCCACCAATTGTTTTACAACATCAAAGTTCATTGTCGGCTCGCCGCCGAAAAAGTCTACTTCCAAATGTTTCCTGTTTCCTGAATTGGCAACCATGTAATCAAGAGCCTTTTTACCTGTTTCAAAGCTCATCATTGCCTTCTCTCCCTGATATTCTCCCTTACCGGCAAAACAGTATTCGCACGCCAAATTGCAGTCATGTGCTATATGAAGACATAATGCCTTAAGAACTATGGGTCTGTTATCCAAATCTTCAATAACAGGCTTATAAATATCTTCCGTAAATAACATCTCAGCATCAAATAGCTCTTTTATTTCATCATATGCTTCTTTAATCTCGTGCTCCGTGTATGATGTGTTAATATCCGAGGAATCGTCGGCGATTTTTGCATTATATCTTGCAAAAACCTCTTCTTCGGAAAGCATTTGCTCATCCATAATCGATAATATGTCATAAACAACATCATCAACCACATGAATTGCTCCGCTGTTAATATCCATTACAATATTGTAACCGTTATTTTTATACTGATGAACCATTATACAAAAACCCCTATCTCTTATTATAAGTTACTCTATTAAATCTGTTTTATATTTGTATCATAAACCGAAAGAATATTCCGTTACCAATTGTTCGTTAATGATACATTGATAACATTAAAATAAGGAGCGCTTAAAAAGCGCTCCATCAAAATACTCTTATCGGGTATTACTTATTGTTTTCATTTTCGCAATGCTGATTGCCTACCGTACATGATGTCTTGCATGCTGACTGGCATGATGTCTGACATTCGCCGCAGCCGCCATGCTCAATTGTATCCTTTAAAACTCTCTCGTTAAGTGTTTTAATGTGCTTCATGGTAAACCCTCCTAAAGAACTAAACAAATATGTGTTTATTATAACATCGTGGTATATATATGTAAACTTTATGTTGTATTCAATAAAAATGCGGAAGAAATTTGTCTTTTGCCCCGTTTTCGAAAAACACCATAATAAAAGCCCCTGTATCGATAATAAATACAGGGGCTTTTGATAAAAGTTAAATGCGGAAGATGAGACTTGAACTCACACGTGATTACTCACACAAGAATCTGAATCTTGCTCGTCTGCCGATTCCGACACTTCCGCAAAATACTAAATTATTTAAAATAAAAACCCCGCTACGATTAAGCGGGGTCCATAGTGCAGTCGGAGGGACTTGAACCCTCACGAGCGCAATGCTCACTAGATCCTTAGTCTAGCGCGTATGCCAATTCCGCCACGACTGCGTGACAACAGTGATATAATATCATTACAATATACTGCTGTCAACAATTTATATAAGTTTTTTGTGTATAAAAATAAGTACAATCATGTTTTATTTATTTTTATCAAAAACACAGATGTTTCGGATTATAAATTCTCTTTATCTTCTAAAAAATTATCCCTTTTTTCTATAAGTTTTTGTAAATGAACCTTTTTCTTTTCCTCCAGCCGAATAAGTTTACAATTTTTCGGCGGAACAATGAAGTTTACGGCGTCCGGAACTATCTCTATGTCAATCTCCTTATGCATACCCCCGTACTCTCCGTCGAGTGTCCATTTAACCGGATCGTCAAATATAAATTTTGCCTCCGACGTTTCAATTACGTCAACCGTATCCGTATTAATATAATCCTGACTAATGGCGGCATTTAATAATCTTGTAAAATCAAAGGGATTTCTGAACTTTTTAATAAGCAATATTTCAAACTTGCCGTCATGCAGGTCCGTATGCATACCGTCAAGTCTGAACCCCCCGATAACATTGGAGTTATTGGCCATACCGTATAAGTAATTCCCCTCTAATGTACATTCCGCGCACTCTACTCGCAAATGATACGGTTTCAGCCTTACAAGAGATTTTAACGCTGATATGCCATATGCCGTCTGTCCGATGACTTTCTTTAATCTCTGAGATGTATCATATGCAATTTCCGTAAACGCTCCGAAGGCTGCCACATAATTAAAATTTTTACCGTTGAATCTGCCTATGTCAAACGCCATTGCAGAGCCGTCAACTATCATCTTTGCGGAAGTTTCCATGTTGTTTGACATACCGAGATTGGTTCCCCAATCGTTCATGGTTCCGCCCGGTATATATGCAATCGGTACCTTTGATTTGTTTTTAAGCAACGCGCCCACAACTTCATTAAGCGTGCCGTCTCCGCCGCAACATCCTATTACGTCAAAGTCGCTCTCCATACGTTTCACATATTCAAATGCATCAAATCTGCCCTTTGTAGGATATATTGTTACGTCGTATCCTCCTGCCGTAAAAATCTGAAGCATTTTTACAAGATGGTTCTTTATCCTTCCTTTTCCCGCATGAGGATTGAATACGAAAAGCATTTTTTCCATCATAAACATCCTTAAATAATCAAGCCTGTCGTTTAGTTTAGCCGTTTAAATTTCCTGTTTGTAGTTTGCAAAGAAATCTCTCATTTTTGCAGACGCTTCCTCAATCATATCCACATCAGGCAAATATACTATTCTGAAGTGGTCGGGATTTGTCCAATGGAAACCTCCGCCGTGAGTGATAAGAATTTGCTTCTCTTTAAGAAGATCGAGAGCAAATCTCTCATCATCTATAATATTAAACTTTTTAACATCCATTTTAGGGAATATATAAAATGCCGCATCAGGCTTTACGGCACTTAAGCCCGGTATATCGCATATTGCGTTATATATTGCTTCCCTTTGTTCATATACTCTTCCTCCGGGAAGAATCATTTCATCTGATGAATCAAGCATTTCCATGGCCATAGGTATAATCGACTGACCCGGCACATTTGAACATAATCTCATTGAGGATAATAAATTTATTCCTGCTATATAATCTTCAATATTGGATTTATCCCCCGATATTGACATCCAGCCTATTCTGTATCCTGCCATTAAATGTGATTTTGACAATCCGTTAAATGTTATTACCGGTCTGTCGGGAGCAAGAGATGCTATTGAAATATGTTCTTTTCCGTCGAATACGAGTCTGTCGTATATCTCGTCCGCAAAAATAATAAGATCATACTCTCTCGCCAAATCTGCGATTTGTTCAAGTAATTCCTTAGGATACAGGGCACCCGTAGGGTTATTCGGGTTAATGACTACTATTCCCTTTGTTTTATCCGTTATTTTAGATTTTATGTCATTTATATCCGGATACCAATTCGATGATTCATCACATACATAATGAACAGCATTTCCTCCCGCAAGGGTGACGGAAGCCGTCCAAAGAGGATAGTCGGGAGCCGGAACAAGCATCTCGTCTCCGTTGTTAAGCAGACCGTTCATTGTAAGTGTTATAAGTTCGCTTACTCCGTTTCCGGTATAAATATCATCAGGCGTAACATTCGGTATATGCTTTTTTGAACAATATTCGGATATTGCCGTCCTTGCCTCAATCAATCCCTTTGAATGGGAATATCCTTCCGAACTGACAAGCCTTTTTTTCATTTCTTCGACAATTGGTTCCGGAGCCTTAAATCCGAATGTGGCGGGATTACCGATATTTAATTTTAAAACATCTCGTCCGCTGTCTATCATCCTGTTGGCCTCGTCCATAACAGGTCCTCGAATGTCGTAACATACATAATCAAGCTTATTGGACTTTTCAAATAACTTCATCGATACTTCCCCCTGGTCTATGTAAACAATTCAACTGTTTAAGTTCTTATTATACCATATAATACATATATAAATTACAAAATCTTATACAATTATAAATTTATTATTTGTTTTTTTAAATTTTATTTAATTGAAATGCGTTTTTACTTTATATAATTATTGTATATATATATAATTTTAACTCTCTTTACAATAAGCTTATATTATTATTATAATAACAAAACCCACTGTTAATATATGTTTTAAAAGGAGAGAGAGTATTTAGTGAATGATGTTCAATTGATAAACAGTTTCGCTTTACCAAAGTATGAAACTTTATCGTCTACACCAGGTCGCTATTTTTGGCGAGCATTTATGGCGGGGATCTTTCTTGGAGTCGCAACCCTTTTTGCTTATTCAATGGGGGCGGCGTTTCAGGATAATCCGCCCGTTGCCCGAATTGCACTCGCATCAACATTTGGTGCCGGTCTTGTTGCAATTTCTTTTTTAGGAGCCGAACTTTTCACCGGAAACTGCTTTACGGGTATTATGCCTGTATATGACAGAAAAGTTACGTTCCGCAAGACGCTTTCCTTATGGGGAATGTGTTACCTCGGTAATGCATGCGGTCTTATTCTTGTAGCTGCCGTTTTTGTTTGGAGCGGAGCTCAAAGAGACAGCATAATGGCGTATATACAGCCTATTATTGAGGCACGCTTGGAATTTAATCCATGGGAGTTATTTCTTAAAGCCGTTCTTTGTAACTTCGTTGTCTGTATAGCTGCATACGGCAATATGAGAATGAAAAACGAAGCGGCAAGACTCATATTTATCTTATTATTTGTTACCGCTTTCGTTCTTCCCGGACTGGAGCACTGCATTGCAAATATAGGATTATATACCATGGGAGTTGTCGGCCTCGGAGGTGCCGTCGATTGGACAATGATGCCGCTGCATATGCTTATAGCAACGGCAGGCAATATTGTCGGAGGTGCTGTTTTGCTTGGACTACCTGTATTCCTTGCATTCAGAAATAAAGGTAAAGAAGAATAATAATTAAAAAGGACTTAATTGTACGGTTAACAGCCGTCTAATTAAGTCCTTATATATTTATAAATTTTTGAAATTTAATCGTAAAACGAATAATAAAGTAAATTTGAAAGCTAAGTTTTCGAAAGTTTTCGGATTATTCCACGAAATATGCTTTAATTACCGCCGGTTTGTCAAGATGACACTGACCTGCGCCTATGCTTACTTTGGCATCCTTTACTTCTTCCTCATCTATTGCTTTTGTATCCGTAATAATGGCCGCAATCATTGCAGCGCCTACAGACGTGATAAGCTCTCCCTTTGTACCTGTTTTTTCAATAGGAAGATTATAAAATCCTGCAATCTGGCTTATCAAAGGTGCCGGAACAATTCTTTCGCCCTGATGCGTCATTACTTCGCCGCTGCCTTCAACTATTCTCGGTACAATAACTTCATGAGCTTCGAGAGCGTCAAAACATATGGCAAATGCCGCAATAACTGCTATTGTCTGAAGTGAGCCGTCCTCGAATAATTTGATCTCTCCCGGATTCATGGCATATACGGTAGCTTCACTTCCGGCTATTATATTATATATTCTTCTTGCAATGGTTCTTGCATATCCGCTCATATCAAACATGTCAAGCATATCGTGAATCTCTTCGAGGTTTCGGGTATGTGCATTGCCTGTTGCCGCTTCCTTTGTATACTCGCTCTCATCGCAAATAACATTAAATTCACATGCTTTTTCATTATCATAATCTTCATATGTTATTTTATATGATAATTCCTTGCCGCTTCGAACGGTAAAAGTGTTAAATGCTTCCGTAATTTTATTCGTATTTACACCTAGGTCAATCAAAGCTGCCACAAGCATATCTCCGCTCAGGCCGCCGCCGCAATCAATATATAACTTTCTCATAACATCTCCCTAATTATAGTAATATTAATTAAGTCTCCATGATGATAACATATATTAATTTTACTCAATAGTAAAGTATTAATTAAACGGTAATCATTTATATGAAGCAAGATAAATCGCTTCCGCCTCTTCATCGCTTAAAGGCATCGGATCACATTCGAAAAGTCCTCCCATCGTTTCCCTTGCCTCCTTTACAAGACGAGGAAATTCGGCAGCAGAAATACCGTAATCGCTCATTTTCAGGTCTGCAACACCGCACTCTCTCATAAGACGTTCCAGAGCCTGAAGGAAATCATAAGGTCCCTTTATCTGTCTTGCTCCGAATGCAATTGCCATTTCCATAAATCTGTCGTCGCAAACATGTTTGTCAATAAAATGTTTAAAGTATGCAAGACTTATCATAATGAGTCCGGCGCCGTGAGGCAATTCCGGATGGTTGCCGCTGAGAGCATGTTCCAGCGCATGTTCACTGGTACATGAACCCAATTCCATGGAATATCCGCTCAATGTGTTGGCAAAGGCAATTTTTTCTCTTGCGTCCATATTGTCACCGTCTTTAACCGCCACCGGAAGATATTGTGCAATATTTCCTATCGCCGCTATTTCAACCATCTGTGCCGGTGCCGTTCTTGCATTTGAAATATATCCCTCAATGCTGTGAAAAAGTGCATCAAATCCCTGATAAGCTGTAAGCGTCGGAGGAACGGTGAGCATAAGTCTCGGATCAACTATGGCAAGAAATGCATAATCTCCCTTAAAACCTATTTTCTCATGCGTATCCGGATTCGTAACGACACCCCATCTGTCTACTTCTGATCCCGTGCCTGCCGTTGTTGTTATTTCAACATACGGAAGAGACTTTTCTTCCAAAGACCTTCGTCCTCCCGTTCCGCTTTGTATATAATCCCATACCCGTCCACCGTCTTTTTGAGGTGCTACCGCGGCAATTATTGTTGCGGCATCCAAAACGGAACCTCCGCCCAGCCCAACAATAAAATCAACTTCGTTCTCCCTTGCACATGTTACACCGTCCATAATTTCAGGTTCCGTAGGATTTGGACTGATATTATCATATACAACGCTCTCCACTCCGGCCTGATTAAGTTCATCAACCACCTCGTCAATCCATCCGTTGTTTTTAACGGACTTACCGTTTGAAATAACTATAAGAGCCTTTCTCCCCGGCATTTCCTCATTATGCAGCTCATTGAGCATCCCCTCGCCAAATAAAACTTTTGTGGGAAGATTCCATATATAATTCATATTCTCATGATGATATGAAAGCCATATCATTTTCCTTTCTTTGTATTTGTCGTATTTATTAATCAGTTATACAGATAAAACAAGAACGCTTTATGCATTATAAAAATTAAGCTTCATTTATTTAATGGCTTTTGTATATTTTTTAAGCATATTTAGGTCGTCGCCTTCCATAAAAGGTGCCAATTCCCTGAACACGTCATTATGATAATTATTTATCAGTTCTTTTTCCCTTTCGGAGAGCAGTTCCGTGTCAATAAGATCCAAGTCAATCGGTGCATGGGTAAGCGTTTCAAACTCAAGGAAATCGCCGTACTCATTACTTTCCCTGTTAACACATAACAGCTCATTTTCTATTCGGATTCCGTATTCTCCTTCAAGATATATTCCCGGTTCATCCGTTGTGACCATTCCCGGCAATAATTCAGAATATTCACTTACACCCGGTATATATCTCCATCGAAATGCATTCGGTCCTTCATGTACATTTGTCATATAACCTACTCCGTGGCCGGTTCCCGAGCGATAGTCAATGCCCTCTTTCCACATGGGTTCCCTTGCGAGTATATCCAGAGAATAACCGGAGCAGCCCTTAAGAAATACCGCATCGGAAAGAGCTAACATACCTTTTAATACCAATGTAAAATGCTTCTTCATTTCCTCATCGCACTCACCGTATGCAAATGTTCTCGTAATATCAGTAGTCCCTCTTAAATAATGTCCTCCCGAATCCACAAGAAGCATTTCTCCCGCTTTCAGAGTGCTTTTATTCTCTTCATCGACCGCATAATGCATCTGCGCCGCATTCGGTCCCGCGGCACTTATGGTCGGGAAGCTCAATTCAACGTAGTCGGAAATCTCCGAACGGAGTCCGTCTATAAAACGCGCTGCGTCAGACTCCGTTAATGACTCTTTGTTTTTAGCGGCTCTTTTAAGATGAAACATTAATTTTGCCACACAAACTCCGTCTTCAATGTGTATTTTTTTAAGGTTTTCAATCTCCGTATTATTTTTTATTGATTTAAATTCCGTTGACGGATTCATCCTGTAAACAACCTTACAACCGGAATCCGAAAGAATTTTAAAAAGCGAATAATTAATTTTGTTCTTGTCCGCAAGTACGGTATCGTTAACGGAAACAATACGCTTTATGTCTTTGTAGAAATCGGCATATTCCGCAAATTCAACCTTATCTTTGAGTGAGATTTTTGCATCGTCGCTTAAAGAGGATTTATTAACATAAGCCGTACACTTCTTATCCGTTATTATTAAATACGAAAAAAATAAAGGTGTATAAGCAATATCTCTTCCTCTTAAATTAAGAATCCACGATATGTCGTCAAGACTTGTAACAATATGTATACCGGCTCCGATATCGGACATGTATTTCCTTATTCGATTTAACTTGCTTTCCGTATCTTCTCCGGTATATTTTACGTCCATGGAAAAAATATCGTTAAATGTCTGCTTTTCGCGTGACTGCCAAATATAATCTCCGGCATAAAATGTGTCTTCAATTTCAACATTGCCTGTTTTGCTTAATTTCTCACCGAATGACGCACTTACCGTCCTTCCGTCAAATGCAACCCTGTAAACATGATCACTTTTATGCGCACATTCCGATACGAACTCGCTGATTGAAGGAACGTCTTTTGTACCGCTTTTCATAAGTTTTATTTCGCCGTTAGAAAGTTGTAATTCGGCCTGAACAAAATATCTTCCGTCCGTAAAAAGATACGCATCGTCTTTTGTAACCGACAATGTCCCTGCCGAACCGGTAAATCCCGAGAAATATTCCCTGTCTTTAAAATATTCGCTTGAATATTCAGAGTTGTGATAGTCTGTATTAGATAATATAACCATATCTATACTTCCGGTCTTCATCTTATCACGCAGTTTGTGTAACCTTTCAGATATAATTTCTTTTTGTATTATTTTAGGCATTATATACCTCCGTAATCCCATAAGGACTTTTACTATATTATCTAAATTTTTTCACATTATAACATTTTTAGTTAAATATGTACCCCGACGGCATATTTTTTTAGACAATTTACAAACAGAAAACAGCCTAAAGTTAACCTGATATTATAACTTTTACAAAACAGACCTTTAAACCTCATATTCATGTATGAAGCTTATAGTCTCCGTTTAAAGTCATACCGATCCTTTAACATTTAGGCTGTTGTATTACCTGCTTATATGATTTCTTAATATGTCTGATTCAGAGAGTTCCCTGTCAAATTCCACATGAAGAATTTGCTTCGGATGCGGACATGACTCCATACCGTTTCCTTCATCATCCGTAATGGATAATACGGTAATAGGAATGTTTTCACCGTTTGGCTTAATCACCTCTAATACATCTCCGACGGAAAATTTATTTTTCTGTTCCAAAACCGCCATACCTTTATCGTCAATTCGTTCGACGGTACCCAGGTATGTATCCGGAGCGGAACGCTCCGATTCATAAAACATTGAAGTTTCATCTGCCTTATTAAAGAAAAATCCTGTTGTATATTTTCTTCTTGACGCTGAATTAACCTCTCTGTTATAGAACGGAAGTCTCTCTCTGTATTTCTTTTCATCTTCAAACCAGTCATCTATTGCCATTCGGTACGCTCTTACGGTTGTAGCGACATAGAGTGCCGTTTTCATTCTTCCCTCTATTTTGAAGCTGTCAATACCGGCATTTACCAGTTCCGGAATATAATCTATCATACATAAGTCTTTGGAATTAAATATAAATGTTCCCCGTTCGTTTTCAAATACCGGCAAATATTCACCGGGTCTGTTCTCCTCAACAAGACTGTATCTCCAACGGCACGGATGCGTACATTCTCCCCTGTTTGCATCTCTGTCCGTCATATAATTGCTTAAAAGGCATCTTCCCGAATATGACATACACATTGCACCGTGCACAAATGTCTCTATTTCAAGATCATCCGGAATGTTCTTTCTTATTTCCTTAATTTCTTCCAAAGAAAGTTCTCTTCCGGTAACAACTCTGCTCGCTCCCAATGAGTGCCAGAAATTGTATGTACCGTAATTAATATTGTTTGCCTGAGTACTGACATGAAGCTCTATATCGTGCAGAAGTTCCTTTGCAATCATAAATACTCCCGGGTCCGAAATAATTACGGCATCCGGTTTAATAACGTCCAATTCTTTAAAATATTCTCTGACACCTTCAAGGTCCTCATTGTGAGCAAGTATATTTGCGGTTATATATACTTTTTTCCCTCTTTCATGGGCATATTTGATACCTTCTTTTATTTCCTCATTTGTAAAATTGTGGGCCGCCGCCCTTAATCCGTAAACTTCACCGCCTATGTACACGGCGTCCGCTCCGTATGTTATCGCAATTTTTAAAATGTCTAAATTACCTGCCGGCGCAAGCACCTCAGGCTTAAATCTCTTACCGTGTTCCATTATTTCCCTCTGTCCGTTATTCTTTCACTGATATTGCCATACCGTCTCCTGTGGGAATTATACTTGTTCTTATTCCTTCGGTATGTGTAATTTTATATAAAAACTCTCTCATTCTGTCATATATGGTTCTGTCTCTCTGAGTTATTAAATTCCTTGAATGGATTACAGATCCCTCCTGCAGACAATTATCCGTCAAGATTACACTTCCTTCGTGAATCATTTTTATTATATTTTCCCAGTATGACATATATTGTCCTTTTGCGGCATCCATAAATACAAAATCATATTTTCTGTTCTCTTTTGAAAGTTCTTCGAGCACAATTCCTGCATCCCCCTCTATCAGGTCTATCCTATCCGAAAGGTTAAGCTTTTCAAAATTGTTCCTTGCTTCTGAAGCTCTTCCGGCATCCAGTTCTATTGTCGTAATATGCGAGTTTTCATAAGCACCCGCCATAAGAATTGCCGAGTATCCGACTGCAGTGCCGATTTCAAGTATGTTTTTCGGTTTAACGATTGCCGTCATTGTTTGCAAAAAGCTTTCAGCTTCTTTACGTATAACAGGTACTCCCTCTTCTCTTGCTTTTAATTCTATAGCCCTTACTTCGGCAACATTATCCGACATAAATGACTTTATAAAACTTGTTATTCTATCATCCGTTATCATAATTCCTCTTTTAATACAAAACGAAATATCCCTGATATAATAACACAATTTACAAACGGCGGCATTTTTACTTTTAAATCGCATTGAAAAATACAATGCCTGCAGTGCTAATTTATCCCCTAATAATTAAAAAGACTATGTACCTGAAAGGAAACATAGTCTTTTTAATGAATCTTTATCACATGTGTGCTTCCATGATAATAGGAAGAATAACAGGTGTTCTTTTCATCTTTTTCCAGAAATAATCACTTAAATCATCTTTAACTACTGTTTTGATCTTGCTCCAATCGGTAATCTTTGATGTTGCACAGTGTTCCACGGAATCAGATACTACTTCTCTTGCTTCGTTAAGCAAATCCTCCGCCTCACGGACATATACGAAACCTCTTGTTACTATATCTGGTCCCGCAATTACGTTACAGCTGTATTTTTCAAGTGTGATAACAACAATTACAATACCGTTTGCGGCAAGATTCTGTCTGTCACGAAGAACAATATTACCCACATCCCCGACGCCGAGTCCGTCAACCAATATTGTACCTGTTTCAACATGCCCGGCAATTTCATATTTATCTTCCGACAGCGAAACAACCGTACCCGATGTTACGATAATTACGTGTTCATCATCATATCCTAAACTCTTGGCGATTTCCTTCTGTCCGATTAAATGTCTGAATTCTCCGTGTACCGGGAATGAAAATTTAGGCTTTACAAGCGAGTACATAAGTTTAATCTCTTCCTGACATGCGTGTCCCGATACATGAGTATCCTGGAATATAACTTTTGCACCCTTTCTTGATAAATCGTTTATAACTCTCGCTACCGATTTCTCATTTCCCGGAATAGGTGACGATGAGAAAACTATACAGTCGCCTGCCTGTATCTGGACTTTCTTATGAATGTTGGAAGCCATTCTTGAAAGCGCCGCCATTGATTCGCCCTGTGAACCCGTTGTGATAAGTACAATCTGCTCATCTTCATAACGTTTCATATCGTCGGTTTCTATCAATATTCCCTTAGGAACTTCCAGATACCCCATTTCACTGGCAACTTTTATAATGTTGGTCATGGAGCGTCCTTCAACGCATACCTTTCTGCCGTACTTAGCCGCAATATTGATAATTTGCTGCACTCTGTCAACATTTGATGCAAATGTTGCAACAATAAGTCTTCTGTTTTTATTGTCATTGAATATTTTATCAAGAGTTTCACCGACTGTTTTCTCGGACATGGTAAATCCCGGTCTTAAAGCGTTGGTTGAATCACACATCATCGCCAAAACGCCCTGTCTTCCGAGTTCTCCCAATCTTTGAAGATCAATCGGATCTCCGTATACAGGCGTATAATCAACTTTGAAGTCGCCTGTGTGGATAACCGTTCCGACCGGCGATGTGATTGCAAGCGCAGCCGCATCCGTAATACTGTGATTTGTCCTGATAAATTCAACTTTGAAATCGCCCAATTCAACAACATCACCGTACTGTACGACATTCCTGCTTACATCTCTTAACATGTTATGTTCGGAAAGTTTTGATTCGATAAGTCCGATTGTAAGTCTTGTCGCGTAAAGCGGAGCATTGACCTGCTTTAACACATAAGGTACCGCACCTATATGGTCTTCATGACCGTGGGTAAATACAAATCCCTTAACTTTGCTTATATTGTTTTTAAGATATGTTACATCCGGGATAACAAGGTCTATTCCCAGCATATCCTCTTCAGGGAATGCAAGTCCGCAGTCAACAACTATAATGCTGTCTCCATATTCAAATGCCGTAATATTCATTCCGATTTGCTCAAGTCCTCCGAGAGGAATAATCTTAAGCGTAGGTTTTCCGTCGGCATCCGTAATATTATGGTTTTTCGTCAATGTAAGTTCCGGTAATGCGTTTTTATCAACCTTATATCCTTCATTCAATCTTTTATTTTTATCAAATGAATCTTTATTAAATGAATTACCGTATTGACCGTTTTTGCTTACCGCCTTTTTATCTGCAAGGTCCCTGCCGTCTTTTCTCGCATTCTTTTTATTTTCGGAATTCTTAAAGAGCGTTGACTGGATAGCATCGTTCTTTTTGTTACTGTAAAACTTTTTCCTGTTTTCCTTTTGCTTCCATGTCTTCTTAATCTCTTTATTTAATTCTTTATTATAATTTTTACTGTTTTCGTTAAAAGGTACTTTCGATAAAGACCCCTCTCTTAAATGTACTTCTTCATCCATTATATCTCCTTTTCAAAGGATGCAACATCCCTCCCCGGTTAATATTCAAGCTCAATATCGTCTTCCGATAACAGCTTAGCAAACACTTCACTTACTGCCGCGAGTTCTTCATCATCTTCAATCGTCTCATATGATGCCATCTCGCCCTCTTCCTTAACAAGTTTAAGAGGTAAAACTTCTATCTCGTCCTCAGCTAAGTCATCGTCAAACTCAGATGAAACAAGAATATAATCAACGCCTGCAATAGTTGTTTCTTCGATAACGCTCATAAGGACCGTCTGTCCGTCTTCCGTCTCAAATTCTACTTGCTCAACAACTCTTTCCTCTACTTCATCGTTGATATTTCCCATAAATAACTAATCTCCTTTTTAAATAAAATGTATTGCTATTGCTGTTTATGAAGCTTTATATTACCCAAAAATTATCATAATATAAGTGACACTGTTTTATTAGGCACAAAAATAAATACATAGATTCTCTATGCATAAAACCACAAAGTATATACCATAATAAACAAAATATTTTGCACCTGCTTATTAAAATATATAAAAGAAATGCAATTTACATATTTTCTTCCATATATCTTCTCAGTATAAACGAGGCAGCTATCTTATCTATATAATTCTTTCTGTCTTGATATCTAACGCCCGCTTCTTTTAAAATGTCAGTTGCTTCAAAAGTTGAGAGTCTTTCATCCCATAATTCAACCGGGAGTCCAGTCCTACGCTTAATGTTATCTGAAAAATCCATAACACTTTTAGATAATTCGCTTTCTGAATCGTCCATATTAAGAGGTAGACCGACAATTATCTTATCTACCTTATATTCCCTGGCAATTTCTTCTATTCTTGCAAATGTTTTTCGGAGCTTATTGGTATCCTTACGCTTAATAACTTCCAAAGGGTATGCAGTCACGCATAATTCATCGGAAAGTGCCACCCCAACGTGTATATTGCCGTAATCCAAGCCCATCAAACGCATATCAGAGTCCTTTACCCTTAATAAAATATTTAAGAACCTCTTCTACAAGTTCATCTCTCTCTACCTTCATAATAAGGCTTCTTGCATTATTATAACTTGTAATATATGTAGGATCTCCCGACATAATATATCCGACCATCTGATTAACAGGATTATATCCCTTGTCTTTAAGAGCAACATAAACCTGTTGTAAAATATCCTCTACGGAAATTGGATTTTCTACCTGCTTATCAAATAAATGTGTATTATTATCTAACATTATTTCACGTCCTCTCTACTAATATACTGATAATATAGTAAAAAAAAAACTATGTCAACGATAAGAGACTTCTTTAAAATAAAAATCTCTTATTATTAACACGTTTTTTTTTAAACTTTAAGGTAAATTTAAGTCACGATGCAAAATTACTTTATTTTAAAAAATACGGGAATTTTGCTGTATGATTAAAACAGTTTATTTATGACAATGCCTTTATAAATCCGTCATTGCTTTTTGATTATTTAATATAATCGCTCTCTATTATATCATTATTCTTCCTTCCGATTTTTTTCTCCTGTTTAGAGCCTGAATCGGAATCTTTCTCATTAACATTATTTAAATTAACGTTAACTTCATCAACTCTAAGTTTGATATTATGTTTTACTATCTGATTATCAATTAACTCATTCATTCTAAAGAAGGCAGGCCAGTATTTTTCGGGAAGACAATATGAAGTATTTGCAATTCGAATACCGTTCGCATCAAGAGATTTAATTACGGTATTTAACGGCTGATCCTTCAAAACATATTCATTTTGGCTCATGGCCTCCACCATAAGGTCTTTTAACTCTTTAAGGTTATAGTCATATGAAACCACAAATTCTATGTCTATTCTTCTTACAGGTTCAGAATGATAATTGGTAATCTCCGAATTGGCTAGTTTACCGTTAGGTAACGAAACTCCTCTGCTGTCAATGGTTTTTAATTTCGTATATAGCATACTGACAGCAATAACTTCTCCCTCAACTCCGTTTGCCGATATATAATCACCCTTTTTAAACGGTTTAAATATAAGTAATAACAGGCCGCCCGCGAAATTAGATAAACTGCCCTGAAGGGACATCGCAACAGCCAGTCCGGCCGAACCGAGAAGTGCAATGAGAGATGATGTCTGGAATCCCAGTATTCCTATTATTCCGAGGAACAGAACAATATATAAAACAACCTTTACGGTTGTCTTTATGAATCTGTGTACATCAACATCTATCTTGGTTTTTTTCAGAATCTTATCGAGAAATTTATTTACAAACCAGCTTATTACTATTCTTCCTACTATGTAAACAAGAATGGAAATTAAAATATTAATTGCAAATTCAATGGCCCAATCTCCAATTTTAGTAAAAAAGTTTGCAAATCCACCCTTAAAAAAAGAAGTTATCTCCTCCATACCGTTCTCCTGTTTTTTGGAAACTAAATACTGACTGTACCGTATTTGGAAACTAAATACTGACTGTACCGTATAATTGACTCACAAATATAATATATAACTATTTACGTCTAATCTCAATGTAATATAACCGTTTTAAAACAATAATGTTTTTTTATTTAAAATAAAAGACGGTTACTTCATCGGAAGTAACCGTCTTTTTATAATCAGTAGTATGAAATAACTAAATTAGTTTCCTGAAGAACGAATTCTCTGAACTGCACGGTTAAATGAGTCACTTGATATTCTTCTATCGATACTACTCTGTTTTTCTTTAAGCTCTGCCTCAGCTTTTTCCTTGGCAGCCCTTGCCCTTGCAGCATCAATCTCTTCAGGTTTTTCGGCTGAATAAACTATTGCAGTAACAACATTATTATCAACCGTAACAATACCGCCCGAAACTACTGCTCTCTGCCAATCACCTACGCCGGTTGGAACAAATCTTATCTCACCGATGGCAATCTGTGCCGTAAGCTGTTCATGATTGGCGAGTATCTCAACGGCGCCGTCATAAGCAGGAAATATGAATTTATCACATTCACCCTCGAAGAACATTCTGTCGCATGCAAGGATCTTTAATGAAAATGAAGCCATTATCATTCACCTCACTTACATATTCTGCTCGATCTTAGCTGCCTTTTCCTTAACTTCTTCAATTCTACCAACGTTGAAGAATGCCGCTTCCGGATATTCATCCATTTCACCATTAAGGATAGCCTGGAAGCCTCTGATTGTTTCATCAATAGGAACAAACTGTCCCGGTACACCCGTAAATACTTCAGCTACATGGAAAGGCTGTGAAAGGAATCTCTCTACCTTTCTTGCACGATAAACAACCAGCTTATCTTCATCTGATAATTCATCCATACCCATGATTGCAATGATATCCTGAAGCTGTTTATACTTCTGAAGGATTTCCTGTACTGCTCTGGCAGTTTTATAGTGCTCTTCGCCGACTACATCAGCTTCAAGAATTCTTGATGTTGATTCAAGAGGATCAACGGCAGGATAGATACCCTTTTCCGTAATCGCTCTCGAAAGAACTGTCGTAGCGTCAAGGTGAGCAAAAAGTGTCGCAGGAGCAGGATCAGTAAAGTCATCGGCAGGTACGTATACGGCCTGAACAGATGTAATGGCACCGGCTTTTGTTGATGTAATACGTTCCTGAAGATCACCTACGTCGTTTGCAAGTGTAGGCTGGTAACCAACGGCTGAAGGCATACGTCCGAGAAGTGAAGATACTTCTGAACCTGCCTGTACAAAACGGAAAATGTTATCAATGAAAAGAAGAACATTCTTATTTTCAACATCTCTGAAGTACTCAGCCATTGTAAGACCTGTTTCGGCAACTCTCATTCTTGCTCCTGGTGGCTCGTTCATCTGACCGAATACCAGAGCCGTCTTATCGATAACTCCGGACTCAGTCATTTCAAGCCAAAGGTCATTACCCTCACGGGAACGCTCTCCAACACCTGTAAAGATTGAGTAACCGCCGCTCTCTGTAGCTACGTTGTTAATGAGTTCCTGGATAAGAACCGTCTTACCAACACCGGCACCACCGAACAATCCGATTTTACCACCCTTAGCGTATGGCGCTAAAAGGTCGATAACCTTGATACCAGTCTCAAACATTTCCGCTACCGGACTCTGCTGATCGAATGAAGGAGCGTCTCTATGGATCTCCCAATGCTCTTCTTCGTCAAGCTGTCCCTTGCCGTCGAGTGTGTTACCAAGTACGTCAAAAAGACGACCGAGTACTTTCTTTCCGACAGGAACTTTAAGTGCAGAACCTGTATCAACAACACTCATATCTCTGTAAAGGCCTTCACTGGCATTGAGCATGATACAACGAACCGTATCATGTCCAATGTGCTGCGCAACTTCCATTACGCTTTTTGTGCCATTGTTTTCAACATAAAGTGCGTTATTAATAGCTGGAAGTGAATTAGCTTTAAACTCAACGTCTACTACAGGACCTGAAACCTGTACAATGGTTCCAATGTTTTGATTTTCGTCCATAGTTGTTATTTCACCTCATTCAACTTTGATTCTTTTTTCTCTTCAATGCTCTTGCTCCGGATGATATTTCAGTAATCTGCTGTGTAATGGCAGCCTGACGTACTCTGTTGTACTTAATTGTAAGGACTCCCAAGAGATCCTTAGCGTTATCCGTAGCAGTTTTCATTGCAGTCATACGTGAATTTTCTTCACATGCAGTTGCTTCAACAAATGTACCGTATAAGAAACCGATAACATAGTTTCTAACTACCTCATCGAGAACAACGTGTGGATCCGGATATACCGGATATTCGGATTCATCGTTTTCATCATCTTCCAATGAAGCATCGAATGATGCTTTTGGAATCTTTTTACGGTCAATCGTGATGAAGTTTTCTCTTGAGAATGGAAGAATTTGCTGCATATCAACCGTAACTTCCATTGTATTTATCATTCTTGTGTAGATTACTTTTATTTCATCAAGTTCACCGGAGAGATATTTACGAATCAATTCCCCACCGATAAACCTGACTCTTTCCAAGTCAGGCTTAGTAACCGTGTTATGGAAATCCATATTAACATTATATCCTCTGCCGGCCAGAGTATGTAAACCAAGCTCACCTACAACAAATAATTCATATTCATCCTTTGTCTTTCCGGCAATAGCCGCTTCGACAACGTTAAATATATTAAGATTGTACGCTCCAGCCAAACCTCTATCGGAAGAAAGAACTAAATAGCCCACTTTTTTAGGTTTACCGTCATTGACTAATATTCCGTTATCATCGTATCTGTCACCGAAGAATTCACTCTTGATGTTAGGAAACTTTTTGAGAATTTTAATCATTGTTTGCTGTAAACCGTAGAAATAAGGCTCTGTAGCCTCCAATTGATGCTTAGCCTTGCGCATGTTAATGGTAGAGATCATATACATGGCTTTAGTGATCTTCATAGTGTCACGTACACCACGCATCTTACTCTTTATCTCTTTAGCACTAGGCATTATACATCCTCCGAGTTAAATTAAGCTTCTGCTTCTTTGGAAACAATATCCTTTGCCTTGAAAGCGTTGGCTGCTTCTACTATTGAGTCACGAACATCAGCTTCAAGTACACCTGAAGTCTCAATTGCGCTTACAATATCAGAACAATCAGTATGGAAGTATTCAAGCATTCTTCCCTGGAATGGCTTAATGTCTTTAACTTCAAGGTCTGCAAAAACTCTTGCCGTTGCGGCAACAAGTGTAATAACCTGATCAACCATTGATGATGGGTGACCGAGAGGCTGCTTAAGAAGTTCCATAAGAGAACGTCCGTAATTAAGCTGTGCCTTTGTCTTATCATCAAGGTCAGAAGAGAACTGTGTAAACACTTCCATTTCTCTGTACTGTGCAAGATCCACACGAAGTGAACCTGACGCTTTCTTCATGGCTTTTGTCTGAGCCGCACCACCAACTCGGGAAACCGAAAGACCAACGTTAACGGCCGGTCTCTGACCTGAGAAGAATAATTCACTCTCCAGGAATATCTGTCCGTCTGTGATGGAAATAACGTTTGTAGGAACGTAAGCAGAAATATCACCTGCAAGAGTTTCAATGACAGGAAGTGCCGTGATTGAACCACCGCCGGCTTTCTGTGATAAACGTGCCGAACGCTCAAGAAGTCTTGAATGTAAGTAGAATACGTCGCCGGGATAAGCCTCACGACCCGGAGATCTACCGAGAAGAAGTGAGATGGCTCTGTACGCTACAGCCTGTTTTGATAAATCATCATATATGATAAGTACATCTTTACCCTGGTACATGAAATGCTCAGCGAGAGCCGTACCTGCGTATGGAGCAATGTACTGAAGTGAAGCAGGATCCGATGCCGTTGCGGATACAATAATTGTCTGTTCCATGGCACCTGCCTGCTTAAGAGTATTAGCAAGCTTTGCAACTGTTGAAGCTTTCTGTCCGATTGCAACGTAAATACAGATAACACCGTTACCTCTCTGGCTGAGAATTGTATCCGTTGCAATGGATGTCTTACCTGTCTGACGGTCACCGATAATCAACTCTCTCTGTCCTCTGGCAATAGGGAACATTGAGTCAATTGAAAGGATACCTGTCTGCATAGGTACTGATACAGGCTGTCTGTCTACAATAGAAGGAGCCTTGTATTCAATAGGTCTGTATCCTTCGTTGTTAATTTCGCCGAGACCGTCAATAGGTTCTCCGAGAGGATTAACAACTCTTCCGAGGAACTCTTCACCTACCGGAATACTTGCTGATTTGCCTGTTCTGACTACCATACTTCCTTCTTTAAGTCCTGTTTCACTGTCAAGAAGGATAACACCGATGTCTTCTCTTCTGATGTCAAGTACCATACCCTTGACACCACCGTCAAACACAACGATCTCGCCGTAAAATGCATGGTTAATACCAACTACATTGGCTGTACCGTCGGCTACGCTGATAACTTCACCGACTTCTCTATCAGCTCTGTTAAGAGTGAAGTTCTCAAGTTCGGACTGGATATTGGAGAGCATGTTCTCCGGATCGGCACCGTCCTTTAATCCACTCTTAAGTTTCTCTGATAGCTGTTCAATACGACCTTTCTCACTCCAGTCGAATTCATGGTTGCCTGCGCGAACCACGAAACCGCTTCCGATGGAACTGTCCTGAACTAAATTAACGTCAAGCTCATCAACGTTAACATCAAGCTGATCAGCAATAAACTTTTTAATACCTGCTAACTGATTGTCAGTAGGCTTAGTAACATAAGTTATAGTTGCTGAACGAATCTGGTTCAAATCAACATCTTTCACTGTTTATCACCTGCTTTATCATTTAAGAATTCATCGAAAAGTGCACCGTCAACATCTGCACCCTTCTGATTAGCTACAAGCTTAGATGTAGCTTCAACAACCATGTCAGCGAGCTGCTTCTCAGCCTTGCTCATAATCTGATTCTTCTGTGCCACTGCAGCATCTCTTGCGTCTTCCACAATCTTTGTAGCTTCGTCATGAGCTGCATCTGTGATCTTCTTAGCTTCTTCGTCAGCCTTAACTCTTGCTTCCTTAAGAACTTCAGCTTCTTTTACTTCTACGGCTGCAATCTTGTTTGTGTAATCAGCTGCGATCTCGTCAGCCGCCTTACCCTTCTCCGCTGCTTCTTCAAAAGCTGCGTCAATGGCTGCTGCTCTTCTTGCAAAGTTCTTATTCATTTTTCTGAATAACATGAAGTTAAGAATTAAATAAATAATAATTACGTTAATAACTGTAAAAATTATACTTGTTATGTTGAAACTTAACATATAACAATACCTCCTTTAGCTTCTTATCAATCTGAACGGCTGATTAATTAGCCCTGACCTAACATGATGATGATAAGAAGCGCAACTACGAAACCGTAGATAGCTGTTGCCTCTGCAAGAGCTGAACCAAGAATAAGTGTTGAACGGATGTTTCCGGCTGCCTCAGGCTGTCTTGCAACAGCCTCTGTTGCTTTACCAGTTGCCATACCGATAGAAATACCGGCTCCAATACCTGCCATAACTGCAAGACCTGCTCCAAGTGCTAATGCTCCCATAATAAATCTCCTTTAAATTAAAAATGTTAAATAATGATGAAAATTAATAGTTACAGTTTTTACAAAGCAAAACTTGTTTGTATATTATGTCCAGCTGATTTGGTTTTACTTACTCTTCTGCCGTCTCTGAAATGAACAAAGATGTTAAGAATGTAAATACATATGCCTGGAGTAATCCATCGAATATATCGAAATATAAACTTACTACTGCCGGTGCACCAACAGGAATAACTAAATGGATAAGCTCCATAACAACGAACGCTCCGAGAACGTTACCGAAAAGTCGCATTGCGAGTGATAAAGGTCTTGTGAACAACTCTAAGATGTTCATAGGGTTTTTACCAAATCCCTTTAACCATCCGCCTACACCGTTATTACGGATTGATGCAACCTGAACAAGAACGATACTCATTAAAGCCAGTGCTGCAGTAACGTTGATATCCTTTGTAGGTGGTTTAAAACCGAAAATACCAAATATGTTGCTGAGTCCAACAAAGAAAAGAACTGAACAAATATATGGCGCATAACCCATTGACTCATGGTTAAGCATGTTTTTAACCATTCCGTAGAAATGGTTATAGTAACCTTCCGCAAGAACCTGTCTTCCGGTTAGTTTACGCACTCTGAATCCGGCCGTAATGATGATTGCGAGAACGATTAAAACGCCCATAACAATCCAACTTACAACTATGGACTCACTGATGTCTGCCTGGAATCCGCCGATGTTGAAAGAAAACATGTTTTCAACTTGCAGACCGTGCGCGAGTTCTTCACCTAAATTTTCCATAACTTAAGTCTCATCTCCTTTTTTTTATAGTTTCTAAAAATGCTGAACAATATGTATAGAATATACAAGAAAATACGCAAAAAAGCAAGGTGATTTAATACTTTCTTAACTTTTATGTTATTTAGTTTTTATCTTTATTTAAGTCTGTTTTTTGTGTCTGTGGGTTAATAAAATCAACAGTATTTCGCATAACATTCATATTATTCGGTTACAAGTGTAATTACACTGTTGTTGTCTCTTCCTTTGTTAACTATTATTTTTTTTGTAATCATTGTATACAAATCAGAAACATGGGAAATCATACCTATAAGTTTGTCTTTTCTGGTTATTCTTTGCAATATTCTCACAGTTTGGTCTAATGTCTGTCTGTCAAGAAGTCCGAATCCTTCATCGATAAAAATTGCATCAAAACTTATGTCTTTTTTTACGGCAAGTATTTTATCAGACAGACCAAGAATAAAAGAAAGTGATATTAAAAACATCTCTCCTCCGGACATTTCCTTTATGTTTCCGATTGTTGAAGAATAGTTGTCAAATACGCTTATTTCAAACACATCGGCATTCTTTAAATCAGAGTTGAATTTAAGCAAAAATCTGTTATTTGTCATGTCGGAAAGGTATTGATTTGTGTACGACACAATGTCTTTCATAATGTTATTTTGTATGAATATTTCAAAATAATTGACATTCAGTTTCTCGTTTCCGCTCATTGCGTATAAAAGAGAATCCGTTGAGTTAATTTCTTCCTTTATATATGACAGTGTTCGTTTTAACTCATTTACATTTTCTATGGATTTGCTGTCCATTTTTATACTGTTGTTTATACCGTCGTATATGTCGTCTTCCAAAATAACCTCAGCATTTTCACAATCCGAACATTCTAATATATTAAGTAATTCATGTTTTTTTTCTGTATATTTTTCGGTAAGCACTGTTTTTTCTATAATTAATTTAAGTTGTAGTTCCGAAGCTTTACCCGTGTCAAATATATCCCTCAATAACTCTCTTTGTTTCTCCGAATCAGAAACCAAAAATCCCGTGCTGTTTTCCACGGATAAAATACATACTTTAACATACTCATCATAAGTCAGACCGATTAATTTAATTATGTATTCGTTTACTTCCTCCGCCGACAGTATTTCCATGCCGTCAGGAAGAGAAAGTTTTACATCTTCCGAGATGTCCGAACCCTCAATGTGCATTCTTCTGACTATATTGTAATTCCTGCCGTTACACATAAATGTAAGCTCAACAACCGTATCGGTTGAATCATCTGCATCCTTTGATCTAATGTCGTCTCTTCTACCGCATACCTTGCCGTATAATGCATAGACAATACCGTTAATTATTGTCGACTTTCCGGAACCGGTTGCTCCGGTAATTAAATAGAGCCCGTTACTTCCAAAACTGTCCATGTTTATTTCCGTATAATTTTTATACGATCCGAATGATTTCATTTTTAACAGAAGCGGCCGCATTTTACCTCCTAAAATATCAGCGAATAAGATGCATAATTATGCAATAATTTCTGTATAAAGTTCCCCTTCGGACAAAAATATTTACGATTGCATTGCATTTCTCGCAGATTTAAATATCTTTAGTAAATGTGTCAAAAAGTTATTAACAATACCTGTATGTAAGAAAGTTAAATGATACTCAGCAGAATCGTCCTCTCTTTTTCGTTTAACTCCCTTCCGGTTCTTTGAGCAAAAAACTCTTCAAAATATACCAACATGTTGCTTTCTATTATATTGTCCGATTCAGCGTGCGAATAATTGTCGCTGCATGCATATGACATTATATTCGGCATATTATTTCTTAACAGACCGTACATATCCGGAATACTATCCGAACCTTTTAAAACTATATGTATATAATCGTTTGTTCTTATGTTTTTGATTTCATCAAATGTTCCGCTGATTACTTTCATGTCTCTCATAGGCGACAATTCTTCCTCCCACAGTTTTAAGTCGCCTTTTTCCGCAATCTCACCGAACGTTACGGTTTTTTTACAGTTAACCTCGAATTTCGAGTATTTAAGCGGTGTTCCGCAATATCTGATTCTTTCGCTTTCTATATATTGTTCGTTATGCAAATGGCCCATTGCAACATAATCGAATCCGTCATATACCTCAGGTTTGATTGCGTCATACATACCTGTAATAACTTTGCCGTTGTCGGCCCTTTTTGATCCTTGCAGGAATTGATGAGAAAGTATAATATTTCTTTTTTTGAAATCAATGTCCGCACCTTCCAGAACCGTCTTCATCATTTTTGTATAATCATCATTTATCTCTCTGTCCGGGAAAAACGGTCTGACATCAACCGGCTTAATAAAAGGTACAAGAAAAATCCCGATATCCCCGTATTTATCGGTATACTCATATTTTTCAACATTTCCGCCGTAGGCTTTGGCAATATATACATTTTGTCCTTTTAAAATATCCGATCCGAATGACAGTCTTATGGCACTGTCATGATTACCGGGTATGACATAGATATATTTACCGTGTTTTGATATTCTGCTTATAAATTTGTCAAATATGCTTACGGCTTCTTCCGGAGGAAACGGTTTATCATAAATATCTCCGCATATAAAAACGACGTCAACGCCGTTTTCCAATATGATATCCGACATTTGATCCATAATGTATCTTTGATCTTCCAAAAAGGAATATCCGTTTAATGCCAAACCTAAATGTATATCCGAAATATGCGCAAATCTCATAACAAACCTCCTCTCGAATGTTTTATTGTTTAATAAACTCTGTTATACAATAATTATAATTCAAATGATATTTTTGCAAAACCAAAAACATATATTATTTAAACATGTCTGCCGATTGTTGTTCCAACAGCCCTGTGCCATCCGTCCAAATTCTTTTTTGCCTTCTCTTCATTGCTGTGCGGAGTAAATATACGTCCGGTCTTTACCAATTCTTTCAATTCATCCCTGCTCTTCCAAAGAGATACTCCCAAGCCTGCCAGGAATGCCGCTCCGATTGCAGTCGATTCCACATTTACCGGCCTGATAACTTCTTTTCTGAGTATATCTGATTGAAATTGAGCAAGAAAATCATTGGTACATGCTCCTCCGTCAATTTTAAGACTTGTAAGCACCGCATTTGCATCTGATTCCATGGCCTTTATGACATCATATGACTGATAAGCAATGGATTCCAACGCCGCGCGTACTATATGCGCCCTTCCGCTGCCTCTCGTAAGTCCGACTATGCTTCCCTTTGCCTTCCTGTCCCAATAAGGAGCCCCCAGTCCCACAAAGGCCGGTACGATGTAAACACCGTCATTATCTTTGACTGATACTGCCAAATCATAAGTTTCGTCGGGAGTTGAAATCAGGAACATCTCATCTCTTAACCATTTAATTACCGCTCCCGCAATAAATACGCTGCCCTCAAGAGCATATTTCGGCTTTTTCTCGGTACTTCCCGCCGTGAGAGTTGTAAGAAGACCGTTTTTTGAAACTATCCTGTCTTCCCCCGTATTCATCAAAAGGAAACATCCCGTGCCGTATGTATTCTTTGCGTCTCCCTTGTCAAAACAGCACTGACCGAATAATGCGGCCTGCTGATCTCCCGCAACACCGCTTATCATGATTTTTTTCCCGAAAACCGTCTTTTCAGTTTCGGCGAAATTACTTACCGACGGCTTAACCTCCGGTAGCATACAGGTCGGTATATTGAAATAATTTATTATTTCTTTATCCCATTCCAATGTATTAATGTTAAATAACATTGTTCTTGAGGCGTTTGTATAATCTGTAACATGTGCTCTTCCGCCGGTTAGATTCCATATAAGCCATGTGTCAACCGTTCCGAATATCACTTCTCCCGCTTCTGCCCTTTTCCTCACTCCCTTTACATTGTCAAGTATCCATGCGATTTTACTGGCGCTGAAATAGGCATCCGGCTTCAATCCTGTTTTTTCTCTTATCGTGTCGGTTAATCCGTCTTTTTTAATCTGCTCTATATATGATTCGCCTCTTGTGCATTGCCACACGATTGCATTGTATACCGGTTTACCGGTCTCTCTGTCCCATACAATGGTTGTTTCTCTCTGGTTTGTAATGCCTATGCCTGCTATTTCATCGGGAGTAATGCCTGCTTCTCTTATAGCTTCACTTGAAGCTGATAATTCACTGTATAATATTTCTTCAGGAACATGCTCAACCCACCCCGGTTTAGGGTATACCTGTTCAAATTCCTTTTGTCCCTTGGCGACTACATTCATCTCATTGTCAAAAATTATGCATCTTGATGAAGTTGTCCCCTGATCCAAAACTAAAATATATTTCTTGTTATCCATAATCATAATCCCTACATTGTACTATTTTATATGCAAGTATATGCATTACAAATGTATATTTGCAACCTTATTTAATATAAAATACTGTTTTTATATATTTTTCACATTACTTTACACGATTAAATGTCTCAAAATAAAATCCCGGAGAATAGTTATAAATATTACTATTTTAACACTACATATGCTATTATATACACTTGATATTATATATTTTCCGATTCAGATATAACAAAATACCGATAACAAATAGTAATATATTTGTATATTTACACCGTATTATGCTTACATTTCCGTCGTTTGCCGATATCGCAGGCTGTAACAAAAAATTAATTGATATCGACAAAATACCGCTAAGTTCCTTCTTATACGACACTGAATGCGGAATATTATTGTAATTAGATTTTAAGGAGATTTAATACTATGAAATTAGGAATCGTAGGTCTTCCAAATGTTGGAAAGAGTACCTTATTCAATTCTTTGACAAAAGCCGGGGCCGAATCCGCCAACTATCCGTTTTGTACAATTGATCCGAATGTGGGAGTTGTATCCGTTCCGGACAATCGTCTTCAGGTTCTTGCAGACTTATACGGATGTACAAAAATAGTTCCTGCAGTTATTGAATTCGTCGATATTGCGGGACTTGTTAAGGGAGCAAGCAAGGGAGAGGGACTCGGCAATCAGTTCCTTGCAAACATCAGAGAGGTTGATGCAATAGTTCATGTGGTTCGCTGTTTTGACAATGAAAATATTGTTCATGTGGACGGAAGCGTTGATCCTTTAAGAGATATCGAAACCATCAATATGGAACTTATTTTCTCAGATCTTGAAGTGTTGGAAAAGAGACTTGCAAAGCAAAAGAAGGCCTCCATGTCAAACAAGGAACTGGCAAAAGAATGTGAATTTATTCAAAAAATGATTGAGCATCTTGAAAGCGGCAAACTTGCAAAGGATTATGAATTAAAGAGCGAAGATGAAGAAGCCTTTCTTAAAGAATATAATCTTTTAACCGCAAAGCCCGTTATATTCGCCGCTAACGTTACGGAAGATGACCTTGCGGATGAAGGAGCCTCCAACGAATATGTGCAGAAAGTCAGAGAATATGCGAAAGAAACCAACAGTGAAGTATTTGTAATCTCAGCGGAAATCGAACAGGAAATATCGGAATTGGACGATGATGAAAAGGCACTGTTCCTTGAAGACCTGGGAGTTAAAGAATCCGGACTCGACAAGCTTATCAGGGCAAGTTATTCTCTTCTCGGCCTTATAAGCTATTTGACCGCAGGCGTAAAAGAAACAAGGGCATGGACCATAAAGAAAGGTTCTAGGGCTCCCCAGGCGGCCGGAAAGATCCATTCTGACTTTGAGCGCGGATTTATTTGCGCCGAAGTCGTAACATATGACAATCTTGTTGAATGCGGTTCCGTTGCCGCAGCAAAAGAAAAGGGACTTCTTAAACTGCAGGGCAAAGACTATGTGGTTCAGGACGGAGATGTTATAGAATTCAGATTTAATGTATAAATATGCATAAAAAGGATATTATCCCTGTTTTACATTCAAAATGATTATTTTAAGAATGTATGCTGCAGTGATAATATCCTTTTTAATATATTTTCTGTTTTAGTGTATTTTTTCCGTAAATGCTCTTGTATTCGCGGCAATATCGTCTTTAAATACGGCCGATCCCGCTACTATCCAATCTGCTCCGGCATTTACAATGCTTTCAACATTGTCAAGATTTATTCCGCCGTCTATCTCAATGATAACATTAAGATTATTGTCATCAACAATTTTTCGTAACTCTCTGACCTTATCAACAGTATGAGGTATAAGCTTCTGTCCTCCGAAACCCGGTTCCACGCTCATAATAAGCACCATATCCACATCGTTTAAAACGGGCTTTAATACTTCTACCTTTGTATTCGGCTTAATTGAAACTCCGGCTTTAAGACCGTACTCCTTTATCTTGTCAATTGTTGCATGTATATCTTTACACGCTTCGTAGTGTACTGTGATGTAATCGGCTCCGCATTCGGCGAATTCTTTAATATATCTTATGGGTTCCTCTATCATCAAATGTACATCAAAAGTTTTATCCGTGGTTTTTCTTATTGACTTAATTACAGGCATACCGAATGAAATACTCGGAACAAATAATCCATCCATAACATCGATATGAATTACATCAGCTCCGGCTTTATCGGTTATCTCTATATCTCTTCCGAGATTTGCAAAATCCGCTGAAAGGATTGATGGTGCAAGTAACGCCATTTGTGTCCTCCTAATATCTCTTTTTTCTGTCTGTATCTTCACAAAATCTGACATAGCTGTCATAGCGCCCCCGTGAAATGTCTCCCTTCGCAAGAGCTTCCTTGACGGCGCATCCCGGCTCGCCTATGTGGATACAACTGTCAAATCTGCATTTTCCGAGAAGCCTTACAAATTCCGGAAAATATGCCGCAATATTCTCTTTACCGATATCCGGTAAATCCATTGAAGTAAATCCCGGCGTATCCAAAATATACGTATCCCTGTCAACTTCAAATATCTCCGAATGTCTCGTTGTGTGTTTCCCGCGTCCGATTTTGCTCATTCCGCCGGTTTCCATGTCGGCATGCGGGAAAATGCCGTTAATAAGAGAGGATTTGCCGACTCCGGACGGTCCGGTGAGTATTGAGGTCTTACCCTTCAATATTTTTTTAAGTTCATCAACGCCGGTTCCCGTTTTTGCGCTTGTATAAAGAATATCATATCCTGTATGAGCAAAATGCGATTCTATCGCATCCAAATCTTCCTTTGACGCATCGTCAACCTTGTTAAAGCAAATCAATGTATCTATGCCGTAATATTCAAAAAAGATAAGTATCTTATCCATAAGAAGAGGTTTGAATTTAGGCTTTGATGCTGACATTACGATAACCGCTGAATCTATGTTGGCACAGGCCGGTCTTATAACCGAGTTCTTTCTCTCGGTAATATCGACAATGTTACCCGTCTTTTTATCTTCATCAATAATGTCAATTACCGCATTATCGCCAACAAGGGGCTTTATCCCTTCTTTGCGGAAAAGCCCCTTTGCCTTACATTCATATAAACCTTTATCTCTTATATCAACATAGTAGAAACCTGCTATGCCTTTTATAATTTTACCGGTAAAAGTCATAATCATTCACCGTCGTCATCTGTTGCATTGTCATCCGGCTTGTTGTCGGTGTTGGTTGCAGGTTTTTCCGTAGGCTTAGGTTCCGTAGGCTTAGGTCCCTGACTGATTACCGTCGTAACGGTTGTTCCCGGTTTCACACGTGTGCCGGCCTCCGGACTCTGACTAATGACAGTGCCCCTCGGTGAATCACTGTACTCCGCTCTGACTTCTGTATATCCCAATCCGACTCCCGTTACGGCCGATTGAGCTCCCGACTGGGAATAACCTATAACTCCCGGAACCGTTACATATGATTCCGTTGTGGTTTCTTCCGTAGTTGTCTCTTTTGTCGTTGTTTCCGCATTAGGATTATTTCCCGCTACCGTAATTGTAACAAGAGATCCCTTTGATACCTTATCTCCCGCATTAATACTCTGATCGATTACGGTTCCTTCGGATTCATCGCTCTCATCATCATACGCAACCTTTACCATGAATCCCGCATCCGTAAGAGTTCTTCTCGCCTGAGCCAATGTGCTGCCCTTCACGTTCGGAACTTCAATGGTAGCCTGCGTTTCCGTTGTCACAGCCTCTGTTGTTGCCTCTTTCTTTCCGCCGATCATTCCGTTGGAAGACAATACGACAAGTATGATTATTATTGCGATAATAATGGCTGCGGCAATACCGATACCTACCCACTTCATTACGCCGTTAAGCTTCTCATTGTCTTCATCGTCTATGTCTACTTTATCATCATAGATATCCGTATTTTCCTTTTCGGCTTCCTTTTTGGCTTTTTCCGTATCCACAAGCTTTGTCTCTGCTCCTTCGACATTTGCCGCACCGTTTGCGGTCGCTCCCGCCGCGGCAAATGCTGAAGGGTCCTGTACAAAGTCGACATCCGGCATAATAAGAGATTTCTTAAGGTCGGAAATAAGTTCACTTACGGACTGATATCTCAAATCCTGTCTTTTATTGGTACACTTTTGAACGATTTTGTCGACGCTTATCGGGATTCCGCTTATATATTCGGACGGCGGTTCTATCTCGTCCTGAATATGATGAACCGCAACGGCAACCGTTGTATCACCGTCAAAAGGAACTTGCCCCGTAAGCATTTCAAAAAGCGTAATACCGAATGAATAGATATCGCTTCTTTCATCAAGATATCCGCCTCTCGCCTGTTCCGGAGACATGTAATGCACCGAACCCATTGCGTTTGAAGCAACCGTTGTCGTCGATGTTGCGACCCTTGCAATACCGAAGTCCGTTACCTTTACTTTTCCGTCTTTTGAAATAATTATATTCTGAGGTTTAATATCTCTGTGAACAATATGATGTTCATGGGCCGCTTCCATGCCGTTTGCAATCTGTATCGCAATGCTTACGGCTTCTTTATATTGTAAATGCCCCTTTCTCTCTATATATTTCTTAAGTGTTATACCTTCGATAAGTTCAAGAACGATGTAATATGTGCTGTCCTCATTACCCACATCATAAACGCTTACAATATTAGGATTATTAAGCACCGCCGCCGATCTCGCTTCCGATCTGAACTTTGCGACAAATTGCTTATCGTCCGAATATTCTTTTTTAAGAACCTTAATTGCTACATATCTGTTGAGCTTATGATCGATTGCACGGTAAACATCCGCCATTCCGCCCGTACCGATTCTCTCAATAATCTCATATCTTTCCGATAAAATAACTCCCTTATTCAACATTGTTTAGGATAGCCCTTTCCGATAAATTAAAGTGGCTCAATAATCATTGCCGTAATATTATCCTTACCACCGTTTTCATTTGCTTTTTTAACCAGCTCTTCAACCCGGCCTTCGATAGTGTCTCCAGATTTGACAATCTCCAATATATCCCGGTCTGATACCATGTTGGTAAGACCGTCACTGCATAAAAGCAGCATTGAAGAATCCGTTAAATCAACCGAAAATAATTCCGGCGATACGTCATCCACAACTCCGATTGCCCTTGTTATTATATTTTTATTGACATGTGTGCGTGCTTCCTCTTTATCTATCTGTCCCCGCAGAACCATTTCTTCCACAAGCGAATGATCTCTCGTAATTTGCAAAATATCATTTTCTATAAGATATAATCTGCTGTCTCCGACATTCGCCACTTTAAGAACGTCTCCGTCTATAGTCGCAGCCACCAATGTGGTTCCCATTCCCTCATAGTCCTCTGATTCTTTGGACTTCTCTATGAGCATTCCGTTTACCTCATTAATCGCCTTCGCAAGTATGGTGACCGGATCTCTGTAATCTCCGTAACTTTCAACCAATCTGATTATATTCTCAATCGTAAACCTTGAAGCCAGATCTCCTGCTTTATGTCCGCCCATACCGTCCGCTACAAGGAATAAATTAGGTAAATTCCCGACAGGCTCCGATGAATAATAAAAACAGTCCTGATTGGTATCCCGCGCACGTCCCACGTCCGTTATCGCGTATGCTTTCATCTGGTATATCTCCTTCTTAATTGTCCACACGCTCCATCAATATCCAAACCTAAACCTCTTCTAATAGTAACATTTACACCGTTTTTTTCAAGCACATTTTTGAATGTGACAGCCTGTGTATCGGCTGAATTTGCATAGTTGCGCTCCTTAATGGGGTTGTATTTTATCAGGTTGACATGACAGTTTTTACCTGATAATAAAGATATAAGTTCACGTGCCGAATGCTCATCGTCGTTGACTCCGTCTATGAGAGCATATTCAAATGAAAGCCTTCTGCCTGTTTTCTCAAAATAATAATCACAGACCTCCATAAGTTTGTCTGTTGTATATGTTTTTTCTATCGGCATAATTTTCAATCTCTTTTCATGGGTTGCCGCATGAAGTGATACCGCAAGAGTTATCTGAAGTTTTTCATCTGCCAATTCATACATTTTCGGAATTATTCCGCATGTGGATACGGTTATGTTTCTCTGACTTATATTCTGTCCGTCCTCGTCATTTATTATATTTATAAACTTCAGAAGATTATCAAGATTAAGAAGCGGCTCTCCGGATCCCATAACGACTATGTTACTGACCTTTTTACCCTCCAGTTCCTGCATTCTCATCACCTGAAGAAGCATTTCTCCGGCTGTAACGTCTCTTACTACTCCGTCGATTGTAGAGGCGCAAAATGTGCATCCGCAAGCACATCCCACCTGTGAAGAAATACATACGGAATTTCCGTGCTTATATTCCATCCATACACTTTCTATCATGTTGCCGTCTTCAAGTTTCCAGAGATACTTTGCGGTATTATCCAGTGCAGACCGCTGAATACTGTACGGTTCAATATGATTTATATATGTTTTTTCTTTTAAGTTATCCCTTAACGACTTTGATAAATTTGTCATTTCATCATAGTTATATATACACTTATTATGTAACCACGAGAATAACTGTTTCGCCCTGAAAGGTTTTTCACCTGTCTCGGTAAAAAAATCCTTTAGTTCGGATTTCGTCATGGACATTATGTCTTTCTTTTCTTCCATTTTTATCCCTTTTAATGATGAAAATATCCGCAATTGTTTAATATGCTTTGATCGCCATACCCGAATAACGGCCGTATCATAGGCATTTAATCTTAAATATCGGCATTATTCCTTTTTAAATATTGCAATAAAAAATCCGTCCGTATGTACATGCTCAGTCGGAAGATATTGCTTTGAAAAGATCAGCTTCATACAGCTGTTTTTCAATATATACTCTGCATTTTCTTCATTTTCTTCAACATTGAACGTACATGTGCTGTAAACCAATGTACCTCCGGGTTTAAGATATCTCACCGCATTATCCACTATCTTCTTTTGTATATCCAAAAGTTCTTTTATGCCGCTTTTCTTAAAATGCAGATTTATATCCGGCTTTTTGCTTATAACTCCGAGTCCGGAACAGGGTACATCCGCAATTACCGCATCATATTTCTCAAAATCCTCTTCGAAATATGTACATGCATCCTTAACTTCCGTAACAATTCCATCGATACCGAGCCGGCTTATGTTCTCTTTTATCGTATCTGCCTTTGACTTTGTTTTATCCCTTGCCGTTATGGTACATTTACCGTATTCGGACACGTTTAAATATGTTCCTATGCTTTTTCCTCCCGGAGAAGCGCACATATCAAGAACCAAAGAGCCGTCTCCAATGTGAACATTTTCATAAGACAGTATGCTGCTTAAGTCCTGAACATAGAATAAGCCGTCCTTAAATGATTCTAAGTTTCTTAATGAATCAAAATTGCTTATGGAGAGGCATTTGCTCTCAAGTTCATTTTGCTTCTCCGTTCCGATCTCGGAATCATCGTAACATTTGGGAGCAAGATCCACCTCCGCGCCTTCATCCTCCAAAAGAGCTTCCAGATAGGGCGCACTTGTTTTTTCGGTGTTGATTCGGATATATATTTTTTTGCCTTCTCTTGTGTTTTTCGCAAGCTCTTCCAGTTTTTTCTCAACAGAGCCGCCGTACTGTTTTAATGACTTTTCCCAAATGTCCAGAATATCTTTCTGTATTGAATATTTTACGGACAAATAATCTTTATAATTTTCTTTCGGCGGAAGTTTGATTGTTTCTTTTTGTCTGATAAGATTTCTGAGTACTCCGTTTACAAAACCTTTTAATTTGTCCATGCCAAGCTCGCCGGTCAGCTTTACACCTTCGTTAACGGCCGCACTGTCCGGTATGTTGTCCGCACATAATATCTGATATGCCGACAGCTCCAAAATGATAAGTACTGACGGATTTACTTTATTAATCGGTCTGCTCAGCAGTTTTGACAAGTAATAGTCTGTCAGAATAATGTTTTCAACGGTTCCGTAGGCTGTTTTTGTAATAAATCTTTTACTCACTGACGAGAGACCGGAACACTTTTTACTCTCAAAAATTCTGTCTATTGTGGCCGCACATGACTTATTCTTTTTCTTAACTTCAAACAGAATGTCATAAACTATTCTTCGCTCATTTATCGGTTTCATTGTTTACCCCATATGTTCTGCAATGTTATCTGCCGTAAAATGCAAATATAATAATATTTTATAATGAAAATTTTTATTATGTAAACCTTTTAACAGTATTCTTGAATAATAGTCACTGAAATAAAATATACTTTTAAATATACAAAATATCAGAATTATTCATATTTAATAATCGGTTAATGATAACATCTTTTTTACAGTTTGTCATTTTCGGAATTGAAGGTATGATTCGTAAGTTTTATTCACATAATAAAACAAGACGGGATAAAACCCGCCTGTTAATTAATCTCTGTTTCTTGCGATAAATATTAATCTTATCAGCTGAAGCACCGACGTTGCGGCAGCCGCAACGTATGTCATAGCCGCAGCGGTAAGAACTTCTCTTGCCTGAGCCACTTCCGTACCGTCAAGCATTCCTTCGCTTTTAAGTATCTTTAACGCTCTTCTTGATGCATTAAATTCAACCGGTAAAGTTACCAACTGAAACAAAACCGCAATGGAAAATAATATTATACCTATCTGAAGGAATATTCCGCTGCCTGAGTTGCTTTGAAAGAATAATCCCATAATGATAAATATCCACGATATACTTGATGAAAAATTCACAACAGGTACAAGTGCGGTTCTGAATGAAAGGAAACCGTAATTTGTGGCATCCTGAACCGCATGACCGCACTCGTGAGCCGCCACACTTACCGCGGTGATACTCCTGTTGTTATAAACAGGCTGAGACAATGAAACATTTTTATTCCTCGGGTCATAATGGTCCGAATAATTACCCTGTATACCTGTTACGGTAACACCGCTTAAACCCTGATTTCTTAGTATTGTCTGTGCCGCTTCCCGACCGGTAAGTCCACTCTTAGACATCACTTTGGAATATTTGGACATGGCGCTGCTTACCCAGATTTGGGCAATCGTGGTAATAATGAGCGAAACACCCATTACTACCCAATATGTCCAATCAAAAGCATAGAAATAATACATATGCGCTCCTTTCCGTTTAATTACCGAGCACTGTTCCGACTTCCGGATTATATCCTCTTAAAAAATCTCCGCATTTTATACGTTTTTTGCCCTCAAGCTGTAATTCTTTAATTTCAAGAGCATCCTTCCCGCATTTAACGGTAAACGACTCTTTGCCTACAGAAATAATTGAACCCGCAGGAATACTGTCATCTTTATATGTTAATACGTCGGCATCCCATAACTTTAAAGTCTTTCCGTTTAGTTTTGTAAATGCACTCGGCCACGGATTGAGACCTCTTATAAGGCGCTCTATATCCGTCGCAGATTTATTAAAATCTATTTTACCGAATGATTTATCGAATACGGTAACCTGCGTAGCCAGAGATTCATCCTGTGGGATTCTCTTAATGGTTCCCTTTTCCAGGCCGTCCAAGGTTTCAACAAGCAGTTCTGCTCCTATTACGCTTAATTTATCAAAAAGCGATCCTCCGGTTTCTTTTTTGTCGAGTTTAACGGACTTCTGAAGTAAAATATCTCCCGTATCAAGTCCTTCTCCCATAAACATTGTCGTAACACCGGAGTACTCATCTCCGTTTATTACGGACCACTGTATGGGTGCGGCTCCTCTGTATTTCGGAAGAAGTGACGCATGTACATTTATACATCCGAACTTTGGAATGTCCAACAATTCCTTAGGAAGTATTTTTCCGTAAGCAACAACAACGGCAACATCCGGATTTAATTCCCTTATCTGCTTAATAAATTCTTCATTCCTAGCCTTCTCAGGCTGTAAGATATATTCTGTTCCGAGTCTGATTGCCTCTTCCTTTACGGGAGAAAAGGATAAAGCTCCGCTTCTTCCCCTCGGTTTGTCAGGCTGCGTTACAACAGCCTGAATAACATGCCCGGCATCTGAAATTGCTTTAAGTGTTTCAACCGCAAAATCAGGCGTACCCATAAAAACAACTTTCATTATTCGCCTTTCTCTTCAGCTTCCTGTTCTTTTACTCTGTCAATGTAAAGTATTCCTTCCAAATGGTCGATCTCGTGCTGAAGACATCTTGCAATTAATCCGTGAGCATCAATGGAAAACGGATTCATATCTTCATCAAACGCCTCTACCACCACATGCTCGGCTCTTCTGACTTTACATGATTTATCGGGAACCGAAAGGCATCCTTCTTCTCCCGTCTGCTCTCCGTCCATTTCAATAATTACCGGATTGATGAAAACCATAGGCTTTTTTACATCTTCTTCAACGCCCGCATCTATTACCACAACTCTTCTGAGAACACCTACCTGAGGAGCTGCAAGACCTACTCCCTCTTCTTTATAAAGTGTTTCAAACATATCTGATATTAATTCTTTTATTCTCGGAGTAACTTCTTTAACTTCTCTTGATTTTTTTCTGAGTATTTCATCTCCGACTATTCTTATTTCTCTAAGAGCCATTTTATATACCCCCTATATTGTATTTTTATGTTAATCATAAACCTGACATTATAGGATACACAATAATCCTCTGTTTGTAAATTTACGACCTCTTAATATACATTTTACTCTTTATTGAACAGAATATGTATTTTTCTGAATATTTCTTCGGAATCCGTATATTTTTCAAGGTGGTTTTTTATTTCTTTTAATATTTTATCTGTTTTGGATTTTATGATTAACTTTATATTGAACTCGTCCTTTAATTTATATCCGCTCCCTCTGTTCGGACCTAAAATATCTATATCTTTGCCGTATTTCTTACCGATTGTATTCAGTTTGTCCCTGAGTTTATTCATTGCTTTCGAAAGAATATCAGCATCTTCAGATACAAATGTATATGTCGCCATTTTGCAAACCGGAGGAAAATTAAGCATTTCCCTGTGCTTTATTTCTTCCGCATAAAACATTTCATAATCCTGCGCGGCAGCAGCAATTATCACGGGATTTTCCGGATCGTATGTCTGAATGTATACGTCTCCCTTTTTTTCTCCTCTTCCGGCTCTTCCCGCAGATTGTGTAATAAGCTGGAACGTTCTTTCACTTGCCGTATATGAGCTTGTAAAAAGCGTCATATCCGCCGCAAGGACACCTACAAGAGTGCAATTTTCAAAGTCGTGACCTTTTACTATCATCTGCGTCCCTACGAGGATATCCGCATCTCCGTTGGCATATTCTTCGATGATTTTATCGTGAGATCCCTTCCTGCTTGTGGTATCTCTGTCCATCCTCAACACTCTTGCCGTGGGAAATGCTTTTTTTATCTCCTGCTCTATCTTTTCCGTACCGGCACGAAAACCGGCAATATATTTTGAACCGCATTTCGGACACACCTTGACATTATTAATTACCGTATCGCAATAATGACATACCAATGTTCCGTTTTTGTGATATGTCATTGAAATGTCACAATGCGGACATTTTATTACATGACCGCACTCTCTGCATGATATTATTCCGAGATATCCTCTTTTATTCAGGAAAAGCATGCTCTGTTCCTTGTCTGCCAGTCTTTCGGAAAGACTTTCTATGAGAGATCTGCTGAAAATGGTTTTATTACCCGCTTTAAGCTCCTCCCGCATATCCGCAATGTGTACCTCCGCAAGTTCTCCTCCTGTCTTTGCCCTTTTTGACAGTGTAAGCATCTTATATTCACCCTTTAACGCCCTGTAGTAAGACTTGACAGACGGAGTAGCCGAAGCAAGAACTAACGGAGCATTATATTTTCCCGTGATAAATTTCGCGACTTCTCTGGTATCATAACAGGGCGTGTTTTCGTTTTTATATGACTCTTCGTGTTCCTCGTCAACAACTATTATTCCGATATTCTCAAAAGGTGTAAATACGGCAGATCTTGGTCCTATCATAACATCTATGTCACCGTTTGACGCCCTTAAAAACTGATCATAGCGCTCCCCCGGAGACATTTTTGAATTAAGAACCGATACTCTTTCTCCAAATACGTTTACAAAGCGTTTAACCGTTTGATATGTAAGTGCAATTTCGGGAATAAGCATGATTGCCTTCCTTCCCTTTGCAACAACATTTTTTATAAGCTCAATATATACCCTTGTCTTTCCGCTTCCCGTTATGCCGTGTATTAAATATGTTTCATTGACACTGTTGTCTATGGCTTCCGAAACGGTGTCGCATATTATTCTCTGTTCTTCGTTTAATTCAGGCAATTCTTCCTTCTCTGCCGAAACTTTTATGGGATTACGGTATTCAATCGTATCTTTTACGCTTATTATCCCCTCTTCTTTCAATTCATTAACGGTCTTTGCGGTGACTTTTAATTTTTCCCTTGCAAATGCGCTGTTTATAACCTTATGTTCCATAAGGGCGTCCAAAAGTCTTATTCTTGCCGATGCGTTTTTCCTTTTGCACTTTGCATAATATTCTTCTGCTTTTAATTTGTCATCTGTAAGAGTCAGTTCTGTCACAATTCTGTTTCTGACTTTATCCTGAACGGGAAATACTGTTTTTAATGCTCTGTTAATTGTGGATCCGTATTCGTCTCTCATCCAATAGGCAAGTTCAATTAAATTAGTGTTTCTGACATCAACATCCAAACTTACATCATAAATGTCTTTTATTTTATCTTTGTCATATGAAGAATCAGATGAAATGTCTATAACAAAGCCTTTAGTTCTTTTATTGCTTTTACCAAATGGTACATAGACGACAGATCCCACATGTACTTTAGATTTCAAATGTTCAGGTATACGATATTGGAAACGCTTATCCAGCTGTTCTGTTGACAGACCAGGTATTATTCCTGCATATTGTTCTGTATCCATATTTAAATCCTTAATATAATTTCTTCAGGTTCGTATATAATATCATTTATTCTTATTTCTTTTCAAATTAAAAAAGTATGAGCATATAACCATACTCATACTTTTCCGTTAAATTTTTATTATTGTGATACGGAATTAATATACAATCAGAATAATCCCACTATCTTTCCTGTCTCTTCATTATAGTCAATGGCTTCGGCAGAAGGCTTCTTAGGAAGTCCCGGCATTGTAAGAATCTTACCGGTCAATACTACAATAAATCCTGAACCTGCATTAACATATACTTCTCTTATGTGCATGGTAAAGTTCTCCGGTCTTCCGAGAAGAGCCGGATTGTCTGAAAGCGAATACTGTGTTTTTGCAACGCATATAGGAAGATTGCCAAGTCCGATTTTCTCTATGTTCTCAATGCTCTTAAGTACCCCCGCTCCGTATTCGACATCCGAAGCACCGTAGATTTCTTTTGAAATCTTTTCGATTTTATCCGTAACGGAAGATTCAAGGTCATATAGGAAATTAAATTCCTTATCCTTCTCTGTCATCTTAATTACCTTTTCTGCGAGGTCTACGGCACCGTCTCCGCCGTCTCCCCATGCGGTTGACAACGCAACTTCAACTCCCAATCCCTTGCAATACTCTCTTATTACTTCATACTCTTCTTCAGTATCGGTAACAAAGGAATTAATTGCCACAATTGGTTCAATTCCGTATTTTTTAATATTCTCGATATGCTTACCGAGATTCACGATTCCGGCTTTAAGTGCTTCAACATTTGCATCTTTTAAATCTTCCTTCTTAATTCCACCGTTATATTTTAAAGCACGAACGGTTGCGACAATAACAACAGCGTCCGGAGCAATGCCTGCATTTCTGCACTTAATGTCCATAAACTTCTCAGCTCCGAGATCAGCTCCGAAACCTGCCTCGGTAACACAATAATCACCGAGTTTAAGGCCGAGCTTAGTTGCTCTTACGGAGTTGCATCCGTGGGCAATGTTTGCAAAAGGTCCTCCGTGTACAAGCACCGGCGTATTCTCAAGAGTCTGTATAACATTAGGTTTAAATGCATCTTTAAGAAGGGCTGCCATGGCTCCTACTGCATTAATCTGACTTGCTCTCACCGGATTGCCGTCCTTATCATATGCAATAATGATTCTTCCCAGTCTTGCTTTTAAATCAGACATGTCAGAAGCCATACAGAATATTGCCATGATTTCAGACGCGGCCGTAATGGTGAAACCGTCGCTCCTCATATCTCCGTTTGCAGATGAACCGATACCGATAATAATCTCTCTGAGATTTCTGTCGTTCATATCCATACAACGTTTCCAAACAACTCTCTTAACATCTATGTTAAGCTCATTGCCCTGCTTAATATGATTATCAATCATCGCGGCAAGAAGGTTGTTTGCAGATGTAATTGCATGAAAATCCCCCGTAAAGTGAAGATTTAAATCTTCCATAGGGACTACCTGTGCATACCCTCCGCCTGCAGCTCCGCCCTTTAAACCAAATGAAGGTCCTAGGGAAGGTTCTCTTATTACCGCAACCGCATTTTTTCCGATTTTATTAAGACTTTCCGTAAGTCCTATTGTTGTTGTTGTCTTTCCTTCGCCTGCGGGAGTAGGATTAATTGCGGTAACCAAAATGAGCTTGCCGTCCGGATTTCCCTTAACCCTTTCTTCACATTCGTCGGAAATCTTAGCCTTATACTTTCCGTAAAGTTCAATTTCGTCTTCAGTTATCCCTACGCGTTTAACAACTTCCGCAATAGGTTTCATTACAGCTGCCTGTGCAATTTCAATATCAGTTAAAAATGCCATTTAATTCTCCTTTTAATCATCTGAATTTGCTCAATAATTCTTCAAATTCCTGCATGGTAATCAATACTTTCCGCGGCTTTGTTCCGATATCCGGACCGACAACTCCCGCTTCTGATAATTGATCGATTATTCTTCCCGCTCTGTTAAATCCTATTCTGAAATTTCTCTGAAGCATTCCTATGGAAGCTTTCTCCTTTTCAATAACGAACCTTCCCGCGTCTTCAAACAAAGAATCCAAAGAGTCTTCGTCATCGGCTCCGGGAATCGGTACCGATACGCTGAAAACTTCATTTTCCATATCTTTGCTTATGTCTTCATTCATTTGAACATTCCCCGAATGTTCCTTAAGAAATTCCACAACCCTCGACACCTCGTCATCCGAAACAAATGCGCCCTGAACTCTCTTCGGTTTCTCATTTCTCGGAGCATATAACATATCTCCCTTTCCGAGAAGGTTCTCGGCTCCGTTTTCATCCAATATGATTCTTGAGTTTGAACCGTTGGATACGGCAAAAGCTATCTTGGAAGGAATGTTGGCCTTAATAAGACCCGTAATAACATCGGCAGACGGTCTTTGAGTGGCAATTATAAGATGAATTCCCGCTGCTCTTGCCTTTTGAGCAAGTCTTACGATTGCGGCTTCAACTTCATTTTTTGCGACCATCATCAAATCTGCCAGCTCATCAATTATAACAAGAATTTGCGGCATTTTGATATGATTTTCTCCGTATTCACCGGAAAGAATTTTATTATTATATTCTTTTATGTTTCTGGATCCCAATTCCGCAAGTTTGTTATATCGTTTATCCATTTCGGCAACAGCCCAATTTAATGCGCTTGCCGCCTTTTTCGGGTCTGAAACGACCGGAATAAGTAAATGAGGAATTCCGTTATATATGGACAACTCAACAACCTTAGGATCCACCATTATCATTTTTACGTCATCTGGAGATGCTTTATACAATACACTCATAATTAGTGCGTTAATGCATACGGATTTACCGGATCCGGTAGATCCTGCAATTATAACATGAGGCATATCCGCAATATCACCGACTACGACTTTTCCGCCTATATCTTCACCTACGGCAAATGAAACCTTTGATTTGCTTTCTTTGAAACGATTGGATTCTATTAGCTCTCTGAATGATACACTTCTTGGTTTTTTATTCGGTATCTCTATACCGATTGCGGATTTTCCGGGAATAGGCGCCTGTATTCTTATATCGGAAACAGCCAATCCCATCTTTATCTCATCTTTCAGGTTGACGACTTTGCTTACCTTTGTACCTATTTCCGGCTGCATTTCAAATCTTGTGACGGTCGGCCCAATGCTTATTCCGGTAATTTTAACCTTAACGCCGAATATTTCCAGTATTTTTCGCAGATTATCCGCCATTTCCCGATTCTCCGCATTAATATTACCAGAATCGTAAATTTTAGGCTTATTCAAAAGACTGACGGGAGGGAAAACATATTCCGACGTACTCTCTTCCGTATTGATGTTTCCGCCGCTGATAATGTCAACAGCGTCTTTATGAGAATTAATACCGCCGTATCCTGTATTGCCTATGTCACCTTCTCTCGGCACAACATCTGAATTTACGTTAAGTAAATTTCCGTCGCGCGGGCTGTAAACAGTATTTTCCCCCTTATTATCTGCCGTATATACACCGTTGCCGGAGCTAATGTTGCGGTCTGCTTGGATGTCGACATTTTTCACATTATCATCCGTATTATCTTCCCGCGATTCTGTTCCCGAATCAATTTCCGATAATCCGCCGAAAATGTCGTTGTGATCCTTTTTCACTTCAGTCACTTCATCTCTGACCGTTTCAAGGCTGTCGGATACAACTATGTTTGAATCCGGAATATGAGTTTTAACAGGATATTTTTTGATGAAATCATCACCGTCAACGATTACATCTCCAAAGGTGTTTTCCGGAAATACCTCCCTGTGTTCATCACTGTTCTCCGGATACATATTTGTAAGCTCTATGGTTTCCACATCGCTTCCCTTGTCAGTGTTTTCACGGACAGCTTCCTTTATTGAAAATACGCTGAAACTTCTGCCTGTTGACTTATTATTCATCCTGAGATTCTTTTTGGGATTTCTTTCGGGATTTCTGTTTTTGCTGTACGCTTCTCTCATGTCTGCCATATCATCAACAACCTTCCGTATCTCTTTATCATTTACCCTGTCATCGGACAAACCGTTTTTTTCATTACTTATCGTCTTATTTACATTACATGCAGCCTTATTATCATTATTAATTTTCTCTTTGTCATATTCTTTTTCCATATCCTTACTAAAATAATCCGAAGTGTTTAAATCGTCTGTGCTTTTTTTTGTTTTTCGTGCTTTCAAATCACCGAAAAAATATTTAAATGTTTTGAATACGGACCAATTAAATATGACCATCATACATATAATAAGTAAAATAATGATGATAATGACGGACGCCGTCTCCCCTACCGGATAGAGTGCATAACAAATTAACGCACCGAGAATACCTCCTCCGCTTCCGTTGCGTGCACTGTACAAAAATATGCCTCCGGGATCGGAATATTCAATTCCTGGAATATTGTAAATTCTTTGTATTACTGCCGACAATAACACCAGGGATATATATGCCGCAATAAATTTTGATTTTATCTCTCTAGGAACAGGTCTGTTAACGGCCAAATATATAAGATTAACGGCTGTTAAAAACGGTATGACATACCCCATGACACCTATAAGACCAAATTCAAGCCATTTGATTCCGACACCGACAATCCCGGCTAATCCGAAATTGCTCAGTATCAATAATATCAATATCCCGAAAGCCAATAAGAAAAAAATTTCCGTTTCGAATCCCGTTCTTTTTACATTTGACTTACCGGAATTCTTTTGGATATTACCGGCTTTTTTTGTTTTAGATTTTCTTACGGCAGGCATATCATCACCCTTTATTAATCTTCCTCAGATAATTTTGCAACGCCCTGTCTCTTTCTGATACTGTCGTCAGATGCAAGATATTCTTCGTATGTCGTGAGTTTGTCAACTAACGTTCCGTCAGGAAGGATTTCCATAATTCTGTTGGCAATTGTTTGGATAAACTGGTGATCGTGAGATGTAAATATAATCACTCCGTCAAACTTAATAAGGGCATTATTTAGAGATGTAATTGATTCCATATCCAAATGGTTTGTAGGGTCGTCAAATACAAGTACATTTGCTCCCTGAATCATCATTCTTGAAAGAAGGACTCTAACCTTTTCTCCTCCGGATAATACCTTAACCTTTTTCTCACCGTCCTCACCTGCAAATAACATTCTTCCGAGGAATCCTCTTACATATGTTGAATCCGGATCGGGAGAATAAGGTGTCAGCCACTCTACAATGGTTTCGTCTGTTGTAAATTCGGCATTAATATCCTTAGGGAAATAAGCAAACTTGGTTGTTACTCCCCATTTGTACTCCCCTTCGTAATCTTCCTGTCTTCCGGCTATAATATCGAAAAATTCGGTTGTGGCAAGTTCATTTGAACCTACAAATGCAATCTTGTCCTTATTGCCCACAAGAAATGAAATATTATTGATTGATGTTTCATCATCGATTTTCTTACTGAGATTGGTTACTTCCAATACTTCATTACCGATTTCTCTCTCAGGTCTGAAATCAACATAAGGATACTTTCTGCTTGAAGGTTTAATATCGTCCAGCTCAATTTTCTCAAGAGCTTTCTTTCTTGATGTTGCCTGTTTAGACTTAGACGCATTTGCGGAGAATCTTGAAATAAATTCCTGTAATTCCTTGATTTTTTCTTCTTTTTTCCTGTTAGCTTCTTTTCTCTGCTTAAGGATAAGCTGACTTGATTCATACCAGAAATCATAATTACCTGCATACAACTGAATCTTTGCATAATCAATATCGGCTATATGAGTACAAACCTGATTAAGAAAATGTCTGTCATGTGAAACAACGATTACGGTGTTCTCAAAGTTAATCAAAAATTCCTGCAGCCATTCTATGGAATCAATGTCAAGGTTATTGGTAGGCTCATCAAGAAGCAAAATATCCGGATTGCCGAAGAGAGCCTTTGCAAGGAGAACCTTAACCTTCTCACTTCCGTTGATTTCGCTCATAAGCTTCTCGTGTAAATCCGGTTCAATTCCGAGTCCGGTAAGAAGTTGAGCCGCATCCGATTCGGCTTCCCAACCGTTCATATCAGCAAATTCAGCTTCAAGCTCAGACGCTCTGTGTCCGTCTTCCTCCGTAAAATCTTCCTTAGAATATATGGCTTCCTTTTCTTTCATGATTTCATAGAGTCTTGAGTTACCCATCATAACAACTTCAATTACTTTAGAGTTATCATATTTAAAGTGATCCTGTTCCAGGAAAGAAAGTCTCTGACCGTTTGTAATTGCGATTTCACCCTTTGAAGGCTCAATCTGTCCTGACAAAATCTTAAGAAACGTAGATTTGCCGGCACCGTTTGCACCGATAAGGCCGTAACAGTTTCCTTCCGTGAACTTAATATTCACATCTTCAAATAATGCCTTTTTTCCGACTCTGTAAGTAACATTATTAGCGCTAATCATAATATTTTTCTTCCTCCGAGAAATAGATATATTGAACTCTTATAAAATAATATCAGTAAATCTACGGCATAATAAGCCGTAAAATAATTTAACATAATGTATTTTATAATACTATAATTGGTTTTTTTTTGCAAAAATAAACCGGCTGTACACAGTACAACCGGCAAATAAAACAGGGGTGGAGAGAATCGAACTCCCGCCAAAAGTTTTGGAGACTCCTATGATACCATTTCACCACACCCCTATGCTTTATAAGAATAAATATTCTCATAAACAGGTTTTTACAAAAAACTCCTATCAAATGAATACTCACCTGATAGGAATATCATTCCCTGAAAACTGCATATGATCAACATCAACGTTTAGGTCAAGTTTTCGATCTATTAGTAACAGTCAGCTCAATACATCACTGTACTTATACCTCTGTCCTATCTACCTCGTAGTCTACAAGGAATCTCTCTACTTAACGTATTGGATAACTCATCTTAGGGGGGGCTTCACGCTTAGATGCTTTCAGCGTTTATCCTTTCCGGACTTGGCTACTCGGCTATGCACTTGGCAGTACAACCGATACACCAGTGGTCCGTACATCCCGGTCCTCTCGTACTAGGGACGGCTCCCTTCAATTATCCCACGCCCACGCCGGATAGGGACCGAACTGTCTCACGACGTTCTGAACCCAGCTCGCGTACCGCTTTAATGGGCGAACA
>ERZ808040.95-NODE-95-length-84757-cov-5.907818_pt1 | contig 84757 bp, 86 predicted proteins | sample MGYA00380191_ERZ808040 | MGnify/ENA primary metagenome ERZ808040 (study PRJEB31490, sample SAMN06133395) | mouse gut metagenome | isolation source: J6 | host: mice | place: China: Chengdu | collected 2015-05 ...
AAAACATGAAAAAAGTTGAGATTAAATTTTATTTAATCTCAACTTTTTTATTTTTGACTAGTTATGTCCCAGCCTCTTTTTTGTTGTTGAAACTTCTCTGTTGATGGTTCGTAGTACAAATAACTAGTGATATAAGAGAGTGACATTTATGAGAAGAAAACTATTCATCATAGCTTTACTTATAGGTGTGTTGATGTTATTAGAAGCTTGTAAGCCTTCCGACCAATATGCGAGGAATGGTCTGGTTTGTCGAGTGACAATGAACAAGTAAAAATGGACTTTTCTAAAGATTAAGTATTGACGATTGAGAAGGATTCGGGAGAACAACAAACATATGAAATAAACCAGCATTCCTCAGGATTTATTAATGAAGTGCGTTATTTTGGAATAAAATTAAATGATGAGAAAGATTATGTTGTCTTTGAAAATAAAAAAGATGAAAACAATACAATTTTAGTTAAACAGACAAATGTCGCGAGTGATTTAGAGGATGTCGTTGAAGATATCGTCGTAGAGATGAATCGCAAAGATTATCCAAGCGAATGAATAGAGTAGATTTGTCACATCCAATCTATTTATACTTTTTCTATTAGCTGTAGAAGGCCTTGGTTAAAAAGTTAGACAGAACGACGGGGTAAATGTTATTCTTGCATAACATAAGCCATCAAGGATTATGGAAAAAAAGGATATCATCATTAAAACAATTATGATGATATAATTATGTACGGAAAAGGAGACGGTCATTATGTCTGAAAGAATTTTTATTAGCCCAGCTAAATACATTCAAGGAAAAAACTCGATTGAAAAAATTGGTTTTTATTTGAAAGATATTGGAGAAAACGCAGCGGTTATTGCTGATGAAATCGTCTGGGATATTGCAGGACACCAAGTCGTTGATGCTTTAAAGAAAGAAAATATACATGCAGCGGAAATTGTTTTTAACGGTGAATCTTCAAATGAAGAAATTGCACGTATTACAAAAGAAGCTAAAGATGCAGGCGCTACAATTGTCATAGGTGTTGGAGGCGGAAAAACATTAGATACGTGTAAAGCAATTGCGGACGAGTTAAATGCTTACACAGTTATTGTTCCGACAGCTGCTTCGGCTGATGCACCAACAAGCGCATTATCAGTTGTTTATTCGGATGAGGGTGTATTCGAAGGCTACCGTTTCTATAATCGGAATCCAGAATTAATCCTTCTAGATACAAACATTATTGCTGCTGCACCACCTCGCTTATTAGCATCAGGTATTGCAGATGCGATGGCGACATGGGTTGAAGCAAGAGCGGTTATTCAAAATAAAGGACTTAACCAAGTAGGCGGTAGTACAACAATTGCTGCTGAAGCAATTGCTAAAAAATGTGAAGAAGTTTTATTTGAATATGGTCATTTAGCATATGAGTCAGCAAAAGTTAAAGCTGCGACACCTGCATTAGAGCATGTTGTTGAAGCAAATACATTATTGAGTGGTCTTGGATTTGAAAGTGGCGGACTCGCTGCAGCACATGCTATTCATAATGGATTCACAGCATTAAGTGGCGAAATCCATCATTTAACACATGGCGAGAAAGTGGCATTTGGTACATTAGCGCAATTAGCATTAGAAGATCGTTCACGCGATGAAATCGAACGCTATATTGAATTTTATATGGGATTAGATTTACCAGTAACATTAGAAGATATTAAGCTAGCAGATGCGACAAGAGAAGATATTATGAAGGTCGCTCAAGCGGCAACTGTTGCGGGAGAGACAATTCATAACGGCTTTAATGTATCAGCTGAAGAGGTTGCCGATGCAATTTTTGCTGCTGATCAATATTCAAAAGCATATAAACAAAGACATCAATTATAATCGTTTAGTTGATGATAATAGATAAGGTTTAAATAAATAAGCTTTCACTTGATTAATGTAGAACAAGTGAAAGCTTTTTTGATTGTGTAAAAGAGTCTTATGAGAGTACCATCGCAACGCTCTTAATGTTAAGTGAAAAGGGGGAATTAAGATTTGTTGTGCTTGTTTTGATCTTATTGATTCTCATTTTCTTTTTTTCTTCTTTCACTAATAAAGAACGGATAGATATATTGTCGATACCCATAAGTTACTTTACGAATCTTTAAGATTCTCCTTCTTTCGCTAGGATAAATTGGTTGTAAATGCATCTTCAACATCTAAAGACACTTCTAAAATGCCATGCTCTAGCATGAAATTATTGACTCATTGCCACGTTCTTTTTCTTGGATACCACATTGCGGTGCATCGTCTTGATAGTGTGTCGAGCGTCACTCTTGGCTGTTTTTCGCAAGCTCTGGATCTAAATCAGGTTCTTGATCAATTAAGATATTTGCCATGCAATCTAGGACAAAAGACCCTTTTTCTAAATCGCTTGATGTTGACGTTTCCATTTTTGATCGTTTGAACTACAAGCAGTTAATAGGCATATGAGTGTCGTAAATATCATAAATAGTTTTTTCTTCAATGGAATGTCCCTTTATTCTATTGGTGGGATGGACTATGGATGGAAAGGGTTACGGTCATCACCGTATGTTCACTACCTGCGTCAACCGTTGCTTGGAAGCATTTTTCCAAGCCTTGAAAAATATCGCCGAGTTGTCCTTCTAATTTCGTTGCTGTGTAAGCAGAACGAACGGTTACAAATTGTTTTATTTCTTCAATTTGCTTCCCAATAACGTCCATATAATGTCCAGTGCCTAATGGGTATAATGAAAATTTTGCTGCTGCGTATGTTTTTTGAATATCTTCGGGTAATTCATTCGCCTTTGTATGATCATTGACCATCATATCCTCTACATCTTTACTGCCAGGACAGCCGATGGAATAAGTTGCTTGAAAAGCGATATGTTGGTTGGATGAAGCGGCATGTCCACAAATGGCTTTTGTTACATCAAAAACATGGACCATTTTTCCACGGGCAGTCGTTGTTACATCATCAGTTTTCATCCAAACATTTGATGTATCTGTTTCTTGTAAGGCACCTTTAATAATGTCGATGAAATGATCACACATCGGATGTAGCGAAAAGCTCGCAGTAGTAATTGGACTGTTTGCACAGCTTGTGTTCATGTGTATATACCTCCTTGAAATGATTGAATAAAAGCAAAAAAGCTGCCTCCCGTCGTGGGTGCAGCTGAAACGATCATCAATAGGTCGATGTGGACTTATCATCATGTTATAGCGCTTCCCCACGCTGGCATTATCCAGTTCGGGTGCAAAGGGTCAGATGAAATCTTCTCAGCCAAGTCGGCTCCCCTAGTGCTTTCGATAATATTCTATTCAAAAAACAGCATAGCATATTAAGAAGAGCTATGCAAAACCCTTACCAAAAACATAGTTTTAGGAGATGTGTTTAAAAATCCCTCCTAAAAAAGATTTGAACAGAAAAAGGGATGATTATTTTGAAAACAGATAACAGTCAAAGTGATCAACCGATTTGAAACGTATCGAAACTTGAATACGCCCTTTAACCAATGGAGAAATGAGCGTGAAGTGATTGAATAATACAGATGCTTGTGGAAGCCGTTTTTTGTCGATTTTTACATGGGCGACTGTGAAAATAGATGCGATTAAAATTTCTGTGATGCTGGAAGGTGTGTGAAGTTTGAAAGATAAAGAGTTTCGGTTTTTAACGTTGACGTTTCCGAGTGTGACGGGTGAAGAGCTTCGTTAATCGTAGAAATGCTTCATTCATCATGACGTTTATCGGAGTGTGAGAGCGGGCTCACTATATTATTTGAAAGACTAACTATCTACACATAAACGATTGTTTTATATATTATAATGCACTTGCCCAACGGTCTAAACGCATGTCGATGGGCAAGTGAAAAGTGTTAATAATATAATGCATTCACCTTTAAACATTTGACACACTTTTCATGTGACGTATTGTTCTCATAATGGTGCTTACATTGTTGTTGAATGTTTTTTAAAGTTTTCTCCAAGTGATGTAATTGTTCTTGGAGGCGGCGAATTTCTGCTTCAATATGAACAGCTTGCATCAACAATTCCTCCCCGCTTTTATGAGTGGTATAACTTACTTCCTGCATCTTTAAATTCTCTTGCCTTTTCTTTCATTCCAGCTTCTATTGCTTCAGCTGTATCTAGTCCTTTTTCTTTTGCGAAATTCCGGATATCTTGAGAAATTCGCATACTACAGAATTTTGGCCCACACATTGAGCAAAAGTGTGCTGTTTTCGCACCTTCAGCAGGTAATGTTTCATCATGATAAGACAATGCGCGCTCCGGGTCTAACGACAAATTAAATTGATCTCTCCAACGGAATTCAAAGCGTGCTTTTGATAATGCATCGTCACGTTTTTGTGCACCAGGATGACCTTTCGCTAAGTCAGCTGCATGTGCAGCCAATTTATACGTTACAACCCCTTCACGCACGTCATCTTTATTCGGTAACCCGAGATGCTCTTTTGGCGTCACGTAACACAACATAGCCGTTCCATACCAAGCAATCATTGCAGCACCAATCGCCGAAGTAATATGGTCATACCCTGGTGCAATATCTGTTGTCAGTGGCCCCAATGTGTAGAAAGGTGCTTCATCACAAAGTTCAAGTTGTTTGTCCATATTTTCTTTAATTAAATGCATCGGCACATGACCTGGTCCTTCAACCATCACTTGAACATCGTGTTTCCATGCAATTTTTGTTAGTTCTCCAAGTGTTTCTAACTCTGCGAATTGTGCTTCATCATTCGCATCTGCGATAGACCCTGGACGTAAGCCATCCCCTAATGAAAAAGCGATATCATATGTTTTCATAATGTCACAAATTTCTTCAAAATGGGTATATAAAAAGTTTTCTTCATGATGGAACAAGCACCATTGAGCCATAATCGAACCACCGCGTGAAACAATCCCTGTGACACGTTTTGCCGTCATTGGTACATAATGCAAACGGACTCCTGCATGAATGGTAAAGTAGTCTACACCTTGTTCTGCTTGTTCGATTAATGTATCACGATAAATTTCCCACGTTAAATCTTCTGCAATGCCATTCACTTTTTCTAACGCTTGATAAATTGGCACCGTGCCAACAGGAACAAGGGAGTTACGAATCACCCATTCACGCGTCGTGTGAATATCTTTTCCAGTCGATAAATCCATAATATTATCTGCGCCCCAACGTGTTGCCCATGTCATTTTTTCTACCTCTTGCTCAATTGAAGAAGTTACAGCTGAATTCCCAATATTCGCATTAATTTTCACATGGAAATTACGTCCAATGATCATCGGTTCAGCTTCAGGATGATTAATATTCGATGGAATAATGGCTCTTCCACTGGCAACTTCATCCCGTACGAATTCAGGCGATACTTGCTCGCGAATTGCGATAAATTCCATTTCAGGTGTAATGATGCCTTTTCTTGCATAGTGAAGTTGTGTTACATTTTTCCCTTTTTTTGCACGTAATGGTTTTCTTTTCAAATTGGGAAATAGTTGTCGACTTGCACGAGGATCGTGAGCTAGCTTATACCCATTGTCTTCAGGTTGAATTTCACGACCAACATAAGATTCGACATCACCTCGCTCTTTAATCCATTGCTTGCGAAGTGCAGGCAAACCTTTCGTAATATCGACTTGATATAATGGGTCTGTATAGGGTCCGCTCGTATCATAAACACGCACAGGTGGATTTTCTTCCTCTCCAAAAGAACCTGTAGTTGGACTTAGTGCAATTTCACGCATCGGTACCCGAATATCAGGCCTTGAACCTTCGACATATACTTTTGTACTTCCTGAAAAACTTGACATGATGGAAATATTTTGTTCGTTTAATGAAGCAGTTGACATATAAATCTCTCCTTTTTTTATCAGGACAAGATCTAACACACAACAAGTGGAAGGTGAAAACTTCTGTAGAAAATCAAAAAGCCGGTATCCATTCAAAAATAGATGGACCCGGCTTAAATGTACATAGAAGTATATAAACATTATCACACTTTTAACTTCCCCACGCTGGTATGAACCAGATCAGGTCCCAAGAGTCAAGAAACTTCTTCGCGTTTCTTTCTCAGCCCAGCTCATTGGACTCCCCTAGTTATTTCTATTCGATTAGCATTCAATATAACGTAAAGCATTTCAAATGAAAAGCGTCTCCATTCAAAATAAGTATAAAGTATTATTGTGGATACATTTATATAAAACGATTCAATTTGTATAGAAAAGAGGAGGATTATTTACCCTCTTCCTCTTCTTGTTCTTCACGTTTTTCTTGTTCTTTAATTTCTAAAGAGCGAATGTATTGTCTATACCCATAAGTAACTTTACGCACTGATTCCTCATCTTCAAGCCCCGCGCCAATGGCACCCGCTACCGTTGCTGCTGATGTGACAAGCCACGCAAGTCTTAAGTAATCAGTGACGCCCACTTCTTCTTCAATCACAACTTTAAAGATATCTTCAGGAACAAAAATAAGTACAGCGATTGAAAACAGTAAAAACATCGAAGCATAGAAGGTCAAAACGGATAGGGTTAGTGTTGTAATGGTCGTCGCATTATAGATATGTCTGAGTTTTTGTGAGTGATAATCACTTTTCTTTTCCCATAAGTTATGTGCAATAATAATCCACGAAATCATTGCAACGATGGCGGTTGCCATTAGTAAAAAGAATCGTACATACCCATATAATCCACTCAACTGCCATAAAGTATTGAAAATGAGCATATAAGATCCAGTAGCAAACGCTAATCCAATGACTTTTTTAAAAGAAGGCATGATAGATAGGGGGTTATTTGCCATTGTCATTCCAAACAGGAGTTTAATGACTCCACTTGCTTTGGGATACACCAAAAAGCGAATAGAATCATTTCCATCCTCGTCTTGGAATGTTTCCCGATGAATGGATGACAGTTTAAAAAGATGTTGTAATTTATCTTTTACATGTTGATTCATCTCGCTATCTTCTATACCGATTTGATGTTTAGAAAAAGTAGCTGATTCTTCATCGTGGTGACGATAATACAATTCATATGTCATTTGAATCAATGCTTTTTTTACTTTTGTTGTACTAGGCATTATTCCTAGAGAAGGTAAAGAAATTTGTGCAACTGAGCGCTGGAGATCCACATCTGCTAGTACTACATGTCGATGATGAAAAATAGGGAGGTCTGTAAGCGAAATAACCAAATTCCAACCATAGGATTTTTTCATATGTACAGCTTGGTCCATGATTTCTTTTGCACTTTCTGCAGCACCTGTAATTTGGTCTACCTCAATTTGAACTTCCCACGTAACTTGATGATAAAACGCTTGGTTTAAATAATCTGTGAGACGTGTTTCAACTTTTGTACTCATTTGATTGGCAAGGCCAGGGGCTGTAACAATCCCAAGTGATAATTTTTCCATCGGTGTTTCACTTCCTTCAATTCCCATATTGGTTGTTTGAATATTCGCTTGAAAAAAAGACCCAAACCTCAGTATTTATCGTGGTTTGGGTCGTATACATGTACATTGTTAAGCGTTTTTAATAATCAAGAGGATTTTTCCATGGTCAAGTTTCTCTTCTAATTCTGAAGCTTCTTGCGCATTAAATCCAATTTCTTCGAATTTGTTTCTAAGTTCGTCGCCTTTTTTATTAAACATATTTTCCATTGCGACTTTTAAGCCTTCTTCTTGAATTCCGATTTCGTTTGCATTTACTTTTTCTGCAACTCGTTTTGTGCGATCGTCATCGTGAGAGATTACATATAGATGATCCTTTGAAATCCCTTTATTCGCTTGTAATTTTACTTCTTCTACTAGCTCCATATCATCTTGGAATTCTTTTACAATTGGTTTCATTTGATAACTCTCCTTTGATTTTCGTCTACAGTTCTAGTATTACCGTTGGATCATTTTTAAAACATCAAAAGTGCTTACAAAATATTGAAAAGGGGAATGAAGACGATGAGAGAGGGGGGTTCAACATGATAAAAAGACATCAAAAAAAATGGTGGATATTGATTGCATGCGGACTATTTATTTCAATTATTGTTGGCGTCGGCATATATCATCATTACAAATCATTGCCAACGGGAATTTCTTACGAAGGTAAAGTCTATCCTACAGATCATGTACGTTTCTTAACGGACTTAACGTATGAAACAAAAGATGGAGAACGAAAAGTTGAGCAGCAAATATTTGAAGAAATTTTTCAAATGATTGAAGAAGCAGAAGAACTTGTTGTGATTGATATGTTTTTATTTAATGGTTATACAGATCAAAAAAAGCATTTTCCAGATTGGTCAGGGAGGTTAACAGACGCATTGATCAAGCAAAAGAAAAAAATCCCAGCTTTACAAGTCGTCTTTATCACAGACCCGATTAATGAAGGATACCACTCCTATGAAGAAGCGCATTTACAAAAATTGAAAGATCATGATATTGAAGTCATTATCACTAATTTAAGTAAGTTGAAAGATTCAAATAAAGCATATTCTTCAGTTTAGCGTATCATTGGCGAACCTTTTGGAACTGGAGGGAAAGGGTGGTTGCCCAATCCATTTGCCAAAGAAGCGCCTAAATTTACGTTACGTTCTTATATGCAACTTTTTAATGTGAAAGCAAACCATCGAAAAGTGGTGATTACCGAGAAAAAAGCGATGGTCACTTCGGCAAATCCACATAATGAAAGTGGCTATAATGCGAATACCGCTTTCCAAGTAAGCGGAGAGGTCATTTCGGATATGCTTGCGTCTGAACAAGCGGTTATTGACTATTCAGGTGGCAAAACACAATTAACCATACCGAAGCAACAACCCGCTACTTCTGCGGATGTGACAGTTCAATATGTGACGGAAGGGAAAATTTTACAACATACGGTTCAAGCGATTGAACAAGCACAAAGTGGAGAGACGATTTGGATGGGGATGTTTTATTTAGCAAATCGTAGTGTGATTGAAGCTTTGCATGACGCTTCTGATCGTGATGTAAATGTAAAGCTGATTTTAGATCCCAACAAAGTAGCGTTCGGCAGTCAAAAGATTGGGTTACCGAACGTGCCTGTTGCCAATGAATTGCAAAAAGACAAAGGAATTGACATTCGTTGGTACAAAGCTAAAGATATGCAATATCATCCGAAAATGATGTATATCGAAAAGAAGCAAGAGCAAGTCATGATTGGCGGTTCGGCGAATTTTACGACGAGAAATTTAGATGACTTAAACTTAGAAAATGACATTGTGATTAGAGCAAATGGGTCCACAGAGATTATGCAAGATATCAATGCGTATTTTTATCGACTCTGGAATAATGAAGATGGTATTTTTACAGAAGATTATGAAGCGAATGAGGGTGCTTTAACACCAACATTAAAAATGACCTATTGGCTACAAAAAATGACAGGTTTTACAACATATTAACAAATCAAAGCGCCCCCTTATCTACAAAAGGGAGGCGTTTTGCGATTATAAAGACCTTGGTTGAATGTGACTCATCCGAATTAAATCCTTCGGTTTACTTGGCATGTCCGTTAAGCTAAATGATAAATCTTGTTCAGGTAACGTGTAGTCCATATGGTTTACTAATTGGTCTAATGCTACGCGCATCATCTCAACTGTCACGAGTTCACCTGGACAACGATGGCCAGTTGCATAATCGCCACCACCTTGAGGGATGAGCGCATATTTTTTGTCTTGAGACTCCTCAAAACGTTCAGGTCTAAAAGCATCTGGGTCTCCCCATAAATCTTTATCGTGGTTAGTGCCATATAAATCTAATAATGTTAAGGTATCTTTCGGAAAGTGATATCCTTTCCATGTAAAATCTTCTTTTACTCGTGCACCTGCAAATGGGAAGAAGGGATAGTATCGACGTACTTCCTCAACGAAGTGCTCTTGGTACCCTTTACTGTGTTGTCGAACTTTCTCTTTTTGTTCAGGGAAATCATGTAATGCCAATGCTACGAAATTCATATATACAGATATAGCAACCATTGGACGTAAAATATTGAGGATTTCCACTGCTACAGTTTCTTCAGATAATAATTTCCCTTCTAAATCTTTATGGAACACAAAACTGTGCAACATTTCCTGTTCAGGGATGCTTCGCTCACCATTTCGAATCTCGTGAACAAAGTCTTTTAACCATTGTTCTCGTTTTTCACGTGATTTTTTTCCAGCATGATGGGCAGGTCCAACTTTTGCCGCCGCTTCAAACATATTCGTTAAATCCTCTGCAAGTTTAGGATAATCTTCCTCTTCAACAGGGATACCCATCCATTCGCATGCAATTCTTGTTAAAATTTCTTGTGTTTCTGTGTAAAATACAATTTCCTCTTCCTCCTGCCAACGATCTATCGCTTGCTTCCATTGCTGGTTGGCAATTGTTTGGAATGCCTGAATGGACTCTTTCGATAAAAGCGGGAGAAATAAATCCTTACGATGACGGTGGGCTTCTTCATTTAATGTTTGCACGCCACCTTGACCAAATAACGTGTTTAATACACGGTTTGGCATCGCATTTTTTCGGGTAAATTTTGCATTGTCATAAAACAGTTCTGCTGCTTCAGATCCAGTTAAACAAATGGTTTTTTCCCCTAATAGTCTTGTGTCGAAAACATTTGAATCGAGCTTTTCTTTATTGTTTAAAATGTACGCATAACCTTCTTTTAACAAAACATCTAACGTATTGTCTAATCCTTTGTCATGTGGAAAATCTTTTGTATTCATTTTACATCGCTCCATTCTGTTATTATATCTATATAATATGATTCCCAGTTTCAGGAGAATGAAACAAAATAGACGAAAAAACATCTTTTCATAGAATCACCAGTGAAAAGATGTTTGAAATGGTAATTGAAATTTTCGCTTTCTTACACATACCAATCGATATGCATTGTATCAGTTTTTTAGATTAAGAAGATAAATTTGCTTCTGTTTGCATGCTTTCTTGAATGAGTGTTTGAACTGCATCATAGTTATGATTGGCGAGTAGTTCCACAATTTTACTTCCAACAATGACTCCATCACATTCCGCTTGTAGCTTTTGTGCTTGTTCAACAGATGAAACACCAAAGCCTGCGAGTACAGGGACTGGACTGATTGTTTGTAAATATTTTAAATATGCATAGACTGCGTCGTCATGCGTCGTACGCGCACCTGTTGTTCCGGTTACGGAAGCGGCATATAAGAAGCCTTCTGATTTTTGAGCCAGTGCAGATAAACGTTCTTTTGGACTGGTCATGGCAGCCAATCGAATGAAAGCGATATCCTGTTCTGTCAACACAGGAGCAATCAAAGCTTCTTCCTCCATTGGTACGTCAGGAATAATGACCCCACTCACTTGTGCTTTTTGACAATCTTTTGCAAAACGTTCGACACCATAGACGTAAATAGGGTTGATATACGTCATGAGTAAAATGGGTACATTTCTTTCAGTAAATGACGCTAAAAATGCCAATACTTTCTCTAAAGTAATGCCATGTTTTAACGCGCGTTGACCTGCATCTTGAATAGTAGGTCCATCTGCTACTGGATCAGAAAAGGGGATGCCGAGTTCAATTGCAGAAACACCGCATTTCTCAAGAAATAAAATCGTTTCTTTTAATGATTCAAGTCCATGTTCACCTGCTACAATATACGGAACGAATAATTTTTTACCTTTTGTAATTTGTGCAGCCAATGCCTGCGCTAATGTATGTTTACTCATCTGTTTGACCTCCTAAAAAAGCTTGTACTTGGTGGACGTCTTTATCACCGCGTCCTGATAAACAAACGACTATAGAATCTGATGTTGGTAATTCTTTCGCGAGTTTACTTGCGTATGCAACCGCATGTGCACTTTCTAAAGCTGGAATGATGCCTTCAGTTTTGGATAATTGTTGAAAAGCTGCTAACGCTTCTTCGTCCGTAATACTTACATACTGCGCACGACCTGTCGTTTTTAGATGGCTATGTTCAGGACCGACACCGGGATAATCTAGTCCAGCAGAAATGGAGAATGCTTCTGTAATCTGTCCGTCATCTGACTGTAGGAGAGTTGTCAGTGTCCCGTGCAAAATTCCTTTTGTTCCTTTAGATAGTGTTGCTGAATGTTTTTCTGTGTCTACGCCTAGCCCTGCAGCCTCAACGCCGTGCAACTGAACATTTACATCATTAACAAAGGGGTAAAATATGCCCATTGCATTACTTCCACCACCTACAGCAGCAACTACATGATCAGGTAGTTGACCTGTTTTATGTAAAAATTGTTTACGTGTCTCTGTTCCGATGACCGATTGAAAGTCACGGACAATTTGTGGAAAAGGATGCGGGCCAACAACTGAACCAAGAATATAATGCGTATCTTCTACATGTGCAACCCAGTAACGTAATGCTTCATTGACAGCATCTTTGAGTGTGCTGCTTCCTTGCTCTACGCTAACAACTTTGGCACCTAGTAATTCCATTCGAAATACATTTAACGCTTGGCGTTTAACATCTACTGCACCCATGAATATGATACATTCTAATCCAAGTAAAGCACAGACAGTTGCTGTTGCAACACCGTGTTGTCCTGCGCCAGTTTCAGCGACGATTTTCTGTTTGCCCATCCGTTTGGCTAGTAGCGCCTGACCGATAGCGTTATTAATTTTGTGGGCGCCTGTATGGTTTAAATCTTCACGTTTTAAGAAAATCTTTGCACCCCCGATTTGTTTCGTTAAATTTTGTGCTTCATAAAGAGGTGTTTCACGACCCACATAGTCTGTTAAATAATCTTGTAGCTCTGCTTGAAAATCAGGGTCTTTTTTCGCGTCTTCATATGCCTGTTCTAGCTCTAGTAAAGCGGGCATGAGCAATTCTGGAACGAAGCGACCGCCAAATTCTCCATATTTTCCTTCAGTAGTAGGCATTGTATAAGTTGTCATTGTAAAACTTCCTTTCCTGTATGAAATGCAGTTTTGATAAACTCTGAGATTTTTTGTTGATCTTTCACACCATTTGTTTCTACACCGCTCGATACATCGACGCCGGCTGGTAGGGTTGTTTGAATTGCTTTTGAAACATTTTCAGCATCTAAACCACCTGCTAGGAGAAGTTTATCGTGTTGAATGGGAAGTGCCGATAAGCGCTCCCATTGGAACGTTTCTCCAGTACCGCCTCCTGGACTATCTATAAGGTAATAGGTGCAAGGATAATCATTGATTCGTTTCTGTTCTATATCATCGATTGAAAAAGCTTTGATCACTGGATAGGGCAATTGCTCAGCAACACAAGCTGGCTCATTACCATGTAGTTGAATTAAATCGAGTCCTACATCCTTTGCAATGGATAGCATTGTTTCTACGGATTCATTGACGAATACCCCGACAGCTTGACTAGTAGATGGGAGCTCCATAACAATTTTTTTTGCTTGCTCAGGGGTGACGCGACGCTTACTAGGTGCAAATACAAAACCGATGAACTGTGCACCTTGAGCACAGGCAAATTGCGCATCTTCAACTGTTTGAAGTCCACAAATTTTTATAATCATTGGGCTTGAGCGCCTTTCAACAAAGGTACTTGTAGCTTTTGAAACGTTTTCGCTAATGTCTTGCTGCGCATCAAAGTTTCACCCACTAGAATTGCTTGAGCACCGTGCTGGGCAACAAATTGCGCGTCTTCTTTTGATGCAATGCCACTTTCACTAATGAATAGACAATTTTCACGTTTTGCTTGTGCTGCGAGTCGTTGGGTTGTTGTTAAATCGACATCAAATGTTTTTAAATTGCGATTGTTTACGCCGATGAGTGTTGGACCAAGTGGAAGAATTCTTTGTAATTCCACTTCATTGTGTACTTCACATAAGACTTCCAATCCTTTACTAACTGCATATTGGTATAAATTTTTCAGTTGCGCATCATCTAGAGCAGCAGCGATAAGTAAAATGATATTTGCCCCAGCTGCATGGGCGACGTCAATTTGCACACGGTCGATGATAAAATCCTTACATAGAATTGGAATTTGAACAGCTTGCCGAATGGCTCTTAAATCTTCCATCGATCCTTTGAAAAAAGGTGTATCTGTAAGCACAGAAATGGCATTTGCACCAAGTGCTTCATACATTTTTGCCTGTGCTACTGGATCCACAGATTCATGAATCATGCCTTTGGAAGGAGAGGCTCTTTTAATTTCTGCAATGATACCTAACGTTTCTTGTTTTCGGATAGACGATTCAAATGTGGGAATCTTAGGATAGATCTCAGGTTGAATCGTTTGTTGTTTAAGACGTGCAACCTCTTTTACTTTTTCTGCTATAATTTGATCTAAAATGGTAGTCATTGACAAATCCTCTCTTTCTGTTGTTGACTGAAGTGAATTAATGTTTCAAGTCGCTTCATTGCTGCCCCGGATGCGATGGTTTTAGTTGCAAGGTGAATCCCTGCTTGAATGGAAGGGGTTTTTCCATTTGCAAAAAATGCAATCCCTGCATTTAGTAGCACTGTATCTAAGTAAGCACTTGGCTCATTTCGTAGTACCGATCGTAGGATTTTTGCATTTTCTAACGTATCGCCACCTTGAATGGCTTGATTACTATGCGCTGGTAAGCCAACGTCGGTAGCGGTTAGTGTGAAAGAAGTTAGCTGACCATTGTCGAGTAACATCAAATGATTTTCACCTGCTAATGAAGCTTCATCCATTCCGCCGGCTCCATGCAGCACGATTGCTCTTTTTCGACCGAGTTTTTGTAATGCTTCTGCAATGAGTGGAACTTTATTTTTTTCATATACACCTATCAATTGAGAGTCGAGTGGCAGCGGATTGGTTAAAGGACCGATTAAGTTAAATACGGTAGGTAATCCGAGGTCTTTGCGAACTTTCATAAATGGACGTAATGATTGGTGAATATGCGGTGCAAATAAAAACGATATGTGATTTTCTTCGAGCATCGTATGCGTTTCTTCGTTCGATAATGTTAAGGAAACACCGAGTTTTTCTAACACATCTGCACTTCCTGTTTTACTTGAAACACTACGGTTTCCGTGTTTGGCAACAGTCACGCCTGCACCCGCCAACACAAAAGCGACTGTTGTACTAATATTGAAACTAAAGGAGCGATCACCGCCCGTGCCACAGTTATCGAACATATTCGGTAGCGACACATTTCCGATGGAAGCTTGTGTGCGTATGACTTCAGCGATTGTTGCAATTTCATCGGCTGTTTCACCTTTCATTCGTAAAGCTGTTAGAAAGGCTGCAATTTCCGAATCAGTTGCTTTTCCTAAAAAAATTTGCTGCATCACATGCTGCATTTCTTTTCTATTTAAATCTTTCATCGCTAGTAATTTTGTTAATATTTCTTTCATGGAAACCAACCCTTTCTATTGATGAATTGCTTGTTGATTTTGCTGATTTAGTAATGATTGTGCTTTATGCAATGTTTCTTCATATTCTTTTTCAGGTATCGATTGTTCAATAATGCCTGCGCCCACTTGTAAATACGCTTTTTCGTTACGGATAACAAGTGAGCGGATTGCAATCGCAAAATTTAAGTCGTGATTGAATGAAAAGTATCCAATTCCTCCTGCATATACCCCTCTTTTTTGTGGTTCTAGTGCTTGTAAAAGCTGCATCGCCTTTTGACGAGGCGAACCAGAAACAGTGCCTGCGGGGAAACAAGCTTTTAAAGCATCCACACTTGAACAACCTGCGCGTAATGTGCCATGTACTTCGCTTACAAGGTGCATCACATGTTCATACATTTCGATTTTTTTATAAATCGGTGTTGTGATGGTTCGCGCATCACATACTTTTTGTAAATCTTGTTCACTTAAGGCGACTAACATATCATGTTCTGTCAATTCTTTTTCATCTGTTCGTAATGATTGCTGTATGATTAAATCTTCCTCTGCTGTTTTGCCTCGCGGTCTTGTGCCTGCAATAGGATTCGTCCGTACTTGTGTACCAGTCGTATGCACTAAACTTTCAGGCGAGGCCCCGACAACTAAATATGGGCCGAAGTCTATATAAAACATATAAGGAGATGGGTTAGCAGCTCTTAAATGTCGATAAAATGAAAAGGCATCTCCAGTCATGTCAGCGATTAACCGCTGTGATAATACAATTTGTTGCATGTTTTCGGTTTTTAATAGTTGTTGTGCACGTTCAACTTGTTGAATAAAGGTTTCCTTTGGAATTTGTGGTACGAACTGCAAAGTGTTTTCAGGTTGTGATGGAATTGGAACATCGTATTCTAGCTGTGCGTACACATTTTGTAATCGATCATCTAAGGTTTCAATGGATTCTCCGTTTAATCCAAAGGCTACAAGATGTAATAAGTTCGTACGGTGTTCATAAACAATGACGGTGTCATACACTAAGAAATGGGCATCCGGCATGTTTAATTCATCATCTTGTGTGGATAAATGTGTCTGCACACTATCAAAACTTAAATATCCAATTGCGCCTCCGTAAAAAGGGAAGGGAAGCGGGACATCAATTTTTGGAAATACTTGCTCTAAGTAACGAAGTGCGTCCATTTCGAATCGTTCAGATCGATTTTCTTTTGTATACCGGATGGTCGTATATGTCTGATGACCGATAATTTCTTGCACAGGATTCATTGCAATAAATGAATATTTTCCTTTTGTTTCATGTACAAAAGAACTTTCAAGTAAACATTTTTGTTGTCCTTGTAATTTATAAAAAATAGAAACCGGTGTAAGCAAATCCCCATGCTTTTGCATTGTTGTATGATGAATTGTTTTCATTTGTTTCGCCTCCGACTTATTGTCATAAAAAAAGCCCCCTACAAATACGCTAAGTATTTGTAGAGGGCGAAAAATTCGCGGTACCACCTCAAATTGAAAAGAATGCTCTTTCCATCTCGTTCAGATACGGGCAACACTTTATGCCGATATCCTATCCATATAACGGTGGAAACCGTTTTTCCTTACTCTCATTCAGGAAAACTCTTGTAAGTCCATTCTGTTTCGCCTAATATGCTAAGATCCCACCATCCTTAGCTCTCTGAAATATTATGGTTTGAAACATACTCCTCTTACGCATCGATTTGTTGTGATGAAATTGTCTTGTACGCATCGCATAAAGCATATGACGCAATGCTTCATATTGTAGAAAAAAGGGTATAAAAAAACCTCGTTCCTTTATATAAAGGACGAGGACTTCGCGGTACCACCTTTGTTAGCCACACATGTAGCTCACTCACAGACTGACTATGCATAAAGGCATAGTCAAATCCATTCCTGTAACGTGGAATACCCGTCAAAGCCTACTCTTAACATTTCGGTTTGAAGCTCGAAAGCCCATTCATCTACATCTTCATATCAGTTTGCACCACCACTGACTCTCTGGGAAATCCAATGTACATTACTTTTCTTTCTCATCGCTATAAATGATATTGGATACTATCATAAATTGATTAAACTGAATTGTCAAGAAAAATCTAATGATTGAATAATTGATTGTTCTTTTATAGAAAAATGCTTGAGTAATTTTGCAAAAGAATAGCTGTACACTAAGCTTTTAACCAAATTACTCAAGTTAATTTTTATAAAAATTGATCGATTGAATGAAAAGTCGGCTGTTGTGCTTCAAATGTTGTAATATATCGAAAACCAAGTTCGTCTAACAATTTGAGTGACTTTGGAAAGTGAAATGCCAGTTCTGAAACGCGGTGTGCATCTGAACCGAGTGTAATGATTTCACCACCACAGGAACGGTATAACGCCAGTACATCTGGACTTGGTAGTGCATGAGAAAGACCATAACGTTCGCCCGATGTATTGAGTTCGATCCCTTTTCCGTTAGGAATGAGTTCATTAAAAATAGCACGCAGTTCATCATGAAAAAGATTTGTCACGGGTTCATCGCTATAACGCTTAATTAAATCAACATGCCCGAGCACATTAAATTGCTTAAATTGTTGGATGCACGTTAGATATTCTTCGTAATAAAGACGATGGGCATCTTCTACAGAACGATCGTGAAAAATTTCTTTGTAATGCAAACTTTTTTTGTCTGTCGTGTGCATAGAACAAATGACAAAATCAAATGCTGTCTGTTGAAGTAATGATTCATAACGGTTTAAGATATGTGGCTGAACACCGATTTCTACCCCTTGTAAAATTGTAATCTTCGAGCCAAATTGTTTGCGCATCTGTTCAATAGACGCTGTGTAAGCAGGGAAATCAATGTCAAATACAATCGAGTCATCTGGATATTCATAATCAATATGTTCTGTAAAGCACAATTGTGAGATACCTTTATCGATGGCTGCAATGACCATGTCTTCCATTTGTTCATGACAATCAGCAGAAAAGTGACTATGTACATGATAATCAAACATAAAAAAACCTCCAATTAAAATTTTGACTATTGCCAAACTTCTTCATATATCTTATAGTAATAAATAACTTCACCTTAGTAAAGTACTAAAGTGGAAAAGGAAGGTGGATTGAGATAATTGTATAACAATAACCAGCCAAAAGACGAGCGACAGGAAAATGATGAGCGTTTTGAATCAATGCTCCAAAAAATTCAAACGAGATTCAAAACATACGGATATGAACGGATAAAAACAGCTGCATTTGAACAATACGATTTTTATGCAGAGACAATGGATCAATTGCACCGTAGTCAAATGGTAAAGTTAGTAGATCCTTCGGGAGACGTATTGGTACTAAGACCAGATGTGACGATCCCTTTAATCAAACAGTTAGCTGAACATAATCCGAATTTACAAAACGAACGAAAACTTTACTATATACAAGATGTCTTTCGTCGTGAGCCAAGAGTAGCTCAATTGACGGAGCAAACACAAGCAGGTGTCGAGTATTTTTGTGAACGATCACCTGAAAAAGATGCTGAAGTGATTGCCGTTGCATGTCATCTTTTAAAAGACTTAGGTTTTTCAAATATAAAAATTGAGGTAGGACATGTTGGGTTTTTGCAATCTTTACTAGAACAAGTGGATCTCACAGTAGATGAACGAATTCACTTAAAGGACTTAATTCAATCAAAAAACATTGCAGATATTGCCCCTTATTTACAAGTGCGAACGGATGATGACATATTTATTGACGCTTGTACAAAAATTCCTTTATTGTACGGCGATCCTTTACAAGTTGTGGCGCGTGCAGAACAAGTGATATGTACAGAAAAAATGAGAGAAACGGTTCAATACGTATTGAATGTATACGAGATGTTAAAGCTGTACGGTTTAGAAAAAAACATTGTCCTCGATTTAAGCTTAATGAATCGAATGGGGTATTACTCAGACATGGTTTTTCAAGGGTATGTAGAATCATTTGGTCAACCCGTATTAATGGGTGGTCGATATAACCAACTTGGGAAAGCATTTGGGGGTTCATTGCCTGCTGTCGGTTTTGCCTGTACAGTTGATTCTTTATTAACCGCTCAGCGAACGGTTCATTCTTATAATCAACCGATGATTGATGTCTGTATTTTATATGCAGAAGACGAATTACAAAGGGCAATTGAGCGTGCTACGCTACTACGTGAATCGAACTTCTCGGTCGTATTGGTGAAACGTGACGATGCACACCACATGAATCGGAAAGTACGCTATACAGTGACAATCGAACAGCAGCTCATGACGACTGTAAAAGACGGAAAAACTTATAATATGGAACAATTTTTACAAGTTTTAGAGAATCCTTGTACTGAACAGGAGGGGACCTAAATGGCGTTATTAACAATTGCGATGGCCACAGGAAGGACTGCGAAACAAGGGATGTCTTTACTAGAAAAAGTAGGCATCCGTTTTCCAGACTATTCAAACGGAAGTCGGAAATTGGTCATGCTAGATGAAACAAAAACGATTCAACTCATTTTAGTGAAAACTGCTGATTTACCTGTCTATGTTGAGAAAGGTGCGGCAGATGTCGGTGTCATTGGTAAAGATGTCATTTTGGAAGCTCGTCCTGATGTATATGAACTGGCAAATTTACAAACTGGAAAATGTGTAGTCGCTGTTGCTGGAAAACCACAGACAAATATAGATGCATTTTCGGCCTTAACAGTAGCAACCAAGTATCCACAAATCACAAAAAGCTATTTTGACAAACGAGATGTACCGATTGAGTTGATTCATTTGAATGGATCAATAGAACTTGCTCCTTTAATCGGACTATCAAATGTCATTGTAGATATTGTGGAAACCGGGACAACGTTAAAAGAAAATGGATTAGTCATTTTAGATGAAATTGTAGAGGTAAGCGCACGCTTAATTGTCAATAAAGCTAGTTTTGCAACAAAAACTGAGCGAATTGAAAACCTTATTGCACAATTAAAGAAGGGGGTGGAACGATCATGATGAAAATACTTACCGCATCAGACTATGAGAAAGAACTTGCACAACCGATTCGAAAGCAGCAACAACAAGAAATTGATGCTGCGGTTGAAACGATTATTGCGGATGTCCAAGCTAGGAAAGATACCGCAGTAGCAAGCTATACTGAACAATTTGATGGGCTCAAAATGACAAATTTTGCCGTGACGCCAGAAGAAATGGCAGAAGCAATAGAACAAGTAGATGCATCATTAATGGATGCATTAGAACGTGCTCATGAACAAATTTATACATTTCATGAGGCACAATTAGAAGAAAGTTGGTATTTGTCTAAACGTGATAATTCTTACGTGGGACAAAAGCTAATGCCTTTACCAAGTGTAGGTATTTACATACCTGGGGGAAAAGCGAGTTATCCTTCAACCGTTTTAATGAATGCCGTCCCTGCAAAAATTGCAGGTGTTCAAAAAATTATTTTGACGACTCCCGCACAACCAAATGGCAAGGTTCATCCAGATGTGTTAGTCGCAGCAAAAATTGCGGGTGTTGATCAGATTTACAAAGTCGGCGGTGCTCAAGCAATTGCTGCATTAGCTTATGGAACAGAAACGATTGAAAAAGTCGTGAAAATTGTCGGACCTGGAAATGCTTATGTAGCAAGTGCAAAGAAGCAAGTATTTGGAGAGGTAGCCATTGATATGATTGCAGGACCAAGTGAAGTGTGTATTGTGGCAGATGCGTCTGCAGAACCAGCGTATGTTGCGGCAGATTTATTAGCGCAAGCAGAACATGATGAAATGGCATCGGCCATTTGTATGACAACCGAGGCTTCACTTATAAACTCATTGCAAGTTGAAATTGAGCGACAAACAGCTCAACTGGCACGGCAAGATATTATTCAACAATCGCTTGAAACAAATGGTCGAATTGTACTTGTATCATCATTGGCAGAAGCATTTAAACTTGTGAATAAACTTGCACCGGAGCATTTACAACTGATGATTGAACAACCAGCGTCTCAACTAGCACAAGTGGAGCATGCGGGTGCGATTTTTTTAGGAAATTATTCACCAGAAGCGTTAGGAGATTATTATGCTGGACCGAACCATACATTGCCAACAAGCGGAACCGCAAAGTTTTCATCACCGCTTGGTGTGTATGATTTTATGAAGAAATCTAGTGTGATTTATTATACTGAAGAAGCTTTACAGGAAGTTGCGGATGATATTATCGTCATTGCAGAACATGAGGGATTGTCTGCTCATGCACAATCAATTGCTATACGAAAGGAGCGTTCTACATGAGAACTGCAACAATCACAAGGGAAACGACTGAAACGCAAATTACAGCAACGTTTTCGTTAGATGGTACAGGAGACACAACGATTCAAACGGGCGTTGGATTTTTAGATCATATGCTCACATTGTTTACAAAACATGGTTTATTTGATTTAACTGTGACATGTAATGGAGATATTGAAGTAGACCAACATCATACAGTAGAAGATATCGGAATTGTGCTTGGTCAACTTGTGAATCAATGCCTAGGAACAAAAGAGGGCATTACGCGCTATGCAACGATGATGGTGCCAATGGATGAAGCGTTAGCGAGAGTTGTATTGGATATTAGTGGTCGTCCTTTTCTTGTTTATCACGTTACAGGATTAAAAGATCAAGTTGGAAATTTTGACACAGAATTGGTAGAAGAGTTTTTCCAAGCATTTGCGAGTCATGCCAAAATTACCTTACACGCAGAAGTGTTATATGGAAAAAATACGCACCATATGATTGAAGCCATCTTTAAAGCGTTTGGTCGTGCATTAAGAATAGCCAGTACAATTGATCAAGATGTGAAAGGTATACCTTCAACAAAAGGGCTATTATAAATCAATCGTACAATGCGTAAATATCTCACTAATCTACAACAACGAGGAGCGAATAGATATGATCATCTTCCCAGCAATTGATATACGAAATGGTAAATGTGTCAGACTGATTCAAGGAGATTATGACCGTGAAATTATTTATGGTGATGCACCAACAGAAATGGCAAAGTTATGGGCTCAGCAAGAGGCAGAATGGTTACATATTGTTGATTTAGATGGTGCCCGTGTTGGACAAGGGGCCAATCAACAAGCAATTGAAGCCATTGTTCAAGCCGTGAATATTCCGGTTCAAGTGGGTGGTGGAATTCGTTCGATGGATGTGATTGAACAATATATTGAAAACGGGGTAGAGCGCGTCATCATTGGAACGGCTGCGATTACAAACCGTAAGCTTGTCGAAGAAGCAGTCGCTCGTTATGGTGCTAAAATTGCGGTATCTATAGATGCAAAAAATGGATTTGTAGCGACAGATGGTTGGACAGAAACAACAAAAACGTCTGCACTCACCATGCTAAAAGAACTTGCAGAAATCGGTGTCCAAACATTTGTGTATACGGATATCGCGAAAGACGGTATGATGCAAGGTCCAAATTTTGAAGAATTGAAAGTAGCTTCGATTGCAACGAATGTAGATATCATTGCTTCAGGTGGTGTTTCAACTGTGCAAGATGTTGCTACATTAAGTGAAATGCATTTGTATGGTGCAATTGTTGGAAAAGCTTTATATGAAGAGAACGTAACGTTAGCTCAGTTGAAAGCAGGTGTGAAACATGAAGCGTAAACGAATTCTTCCATGTTTAGATGTACAAGCGGGAAAAGTGGTAAAAGGGAAAAAGTTCCAAGATGTTCAAGAAATTGCTGATCCACTGACATTAGCGAAGCGATATGTAGACGCAGGTGCAGACGAACTGGTACTTTATCATATTGCCGATCAACAAATTTATCAAGCCTCTTGGATACAGTTTATCAAAGACGTTGCACAAGCGGTATCCGTACCCTTAACAGTAGGGGGAGGACTTTATTCGATTGAGGCCATAGAAGAAGTATTCAAGGCAGGGGCACAGAAAGTATCTTTAAATAGTGTGTTACTTAACGATCCACAATTTTTAGCAGAAGCTGTCGCACAATTTGGTGGCGAACGGATTGTTGTTTCAATGGATGTTTCTGAAGTATCTGATGGGGTTTGGAAAGTGTTTCGTAATGGAGGCCGTGACAATACCGAAATCGATGCTGTCACATGGGCACAACAATGTGAAGCAACGGGAGCTGGTGAATTCGTTATCAATAGTATAGACGGTGATGGGGTGAAGAATGGTTATGATTTACAGCTGATGCAACGCTTAAGAGAAGCGGTCGATATCCCATTGATTGCAAGTGGGGGAGCAGGAGAAATGGTCCATTTTCGCGATGCTTTTACGATTGGAAAAGCAGATGGCGCATTAGCTGCATCAGTCTTTCATTACAATGAAATTGATATTGGTGAATTGAAGCAATATCTTCGCCAAACGACAAATGCATAATATGTAAAATGATGGAAGCGAGGCGTGAAAACAGATGACAGAAAAAAAGATGCAATATGATGAAAATGGGTTGATTCCAGCAATTGTACAAGATGTAACAACTGGTGAAGTGCTCATGTTAGCGTATATGAATGAAGCTGCCTATCAAAAAACAATTGAAACGAAAGAAACATGGTTTTTTAGTCGTTCGAGACAAGAATTATGGCATAAGGGCGCTACATCAGGCAATCGTCAACTCGTGCAACGGATAACAGTCGATTGTGATCGAGATGCTTTATTAGTCGAAGTAAAACCGGTAGGACCAGCATGTCATACAGGTGAGCATACATGCTTTTTTGAACAAACATATGGAGAGACTGCCTCTACGCGTTCAATCGTTTATGATATTGTGAGTCAAATCCATGAACGCTCAAAACAACCAGTAGAAGGTTCCTATACGTCCTATTTATTGCGCGAAGGTATTGATAAAGTGTTAAAGAAAGTAGGGGAAGAATCTAGTGAAGTCATTATTGGCGCGAAAAATGATGACCACGAAGAATTAACAAATGAATTGGCTGATTTACTGTATCATACGCTCGTTTTAATGGAGATTACAGACGTTACGATTGCAGATGTAAAAGCACAATTAGTGAAACGGAAAAAATGATGAGAGCAGTTTAGACGAAAAAGAAGGTCGTATAGAAAGTTCAGTTGAACAACTCTCTATACGACCTTTATGCATGTGTGCAAGACATATTAATTAATCGTATTCGGTGTGGAATCACCATTGCTATGAGGTGTTAATTTCTTTTCAATCCACCCCATCACTAAGTCTGCGATGACTGCCATTAATGCGGTTGGAATCGCTCCTGCTAAAATAACAGCTGTCCCATCTGTCATATTCGTTCCGCGTAAAATAATATCTCCAAGTCCACCTGCACCGATAAACGTACCAATGGCTGTAATTCCAATAGAAATAACGAGTGCTGTACGAAGCCCCGCCATAATAACTGATAAGGCGAGTGGTAATTCTACCATCCGCAATACTTGGAATTTCGTCATTCCCATTGCTTTACCGGATTCTGTTAAAGCATGGTCAACATGTGTAATCCCGGTATACGTATTTGTTAAAATTGGCAATAAAGAGTAAAGGAATAAAGCAAGTACGACAGTATTTGCCCCTAATCCCATGACGAGCATTAATACGGCAAGCATTGCAAGTGCTGGAATTGTTTGGATAATATTCGCCAATGAAATCACCCAACGACTCAGTTTTTGATATCGAGCAATGATAATGCCAAGCGGGATCGCAACGAGCGCCGCAAAAAACACCCCATAAGCTGACATTAAAAAGTGACGGTAAAATTCATGCCATACATACGCACCATTTTGCGTATAATACGTCCAGATTTCTTGTATTGTTTGCATCATTGCACCCCCTTATTCAAAGTAATTCACTGATGTTAAATATTCTGTTGCAATCGTAGCTGGTTCTTTCATTTCACCATCAGCTGCATAGTTCATTTCTTGCATCATTTCCGTATCAATTTGTCCAGATAGTTTATCTAAAATATCGTAAAGTTCCGGATGACGCTCTAAAATATCATTACTTGCAACGATTGAAGTATCATAAGGTGGGAAGAAATTTAAATCATCTTCTAATACTTTTAAATCGAATGCTTTAATACGGCCATCTGTCGTGTAGGCCAATACGATATCCATTTTACCGCTTTCTGCTGCTTGGTAAACGAGTCCAATTTGCATTGGGAAAGCTTCTTTAAATTCAAAGCCATAAGTATCGATAAAGCCTTCATATCCATCGCCTTTTCGTTTTAACCAAGAGTTATCGACACCAAATCGTAAATCATCAGCGATGGCTTCCACGTCAGAGACTTTTTCTAATCCGTACTCTTCCGCAACTTCCCTTCGTACTGTAAACGCATAAGAATTGGCAAATCCGTATGAATCAAACCATGTTTGGTCAAAGCGTTCATCGAATTCTTCTTGAACAATTCGTAACGCTTCATCAGGATCATTAATGGGCTCTAGCCCAAGTGCACCTGATAAATCCGTTCCGGTATAGCGCGTCGCTGTAATATTGACATCGCCATTCATCATCGCTTGATGTTGAACGATTGATGATCCTAAATTATTCACCATCGCGATATTGGCATCTGTATGATGTTCGATTAATTGTTTTACAATTTGTCCCATAATTTGAGACTCTGACGTATTTAATGTTCCAATTTTCACTGTATCTTTCGACGGTCCACTGAGCCCTGGAAGAGAACATCCCGTTAAGAGCATCACGCATGCAACCATCAATATAAATCCTTTTTTTAAGTTACGCATGTTGAGTTGTTCCCTCCTATGATTTTGCTTTATTGACGCCGTTTAATCCGTTTGGTGTTACCCATTCTTCAACTTTCCCTAAAAATAAATCTGTAAATAATGCTAGAATCGTCACAGGGATGGCACCTGCAATGATAAATTCTGTTTGATATAAGTTTAATCCACTAAAAATATAGTCACCAAGTCCACCTGCACCAATGTAAGATGCGAGTGTCGCCCAACCGATTAAATAGACCGTTGCTAACCGAACACCAGCCATAATAACAGGGACAGATAATGGAAGCTCGACGAGGAAAATACGTTCGCGAGAAGTCATTCCCATTCCTTTTCCTGCTTCTAATAAATTCGGATCAACATTTTTTACCCCAATATACGTATTCCGTAAAATCGGTAATACAGAGTAGAAAAAGAGGGCAATAATTGCGGGCACTTTTCCAACACCGAATAACGGAATAAAGAATGCTAAAATGGCAAAACTAGGAAAGGTTTGAACGACACTTAAAATTCCCATCACGACTGTTGCCACTCTAGGCATACGTGTTAAGGCAACGCCAAGTGGAACAGCAACGATGATTCCTAATCCTGCTGCAATTAAAGAAATATAAATATGTTCCCATGTTTTGACGACCATTTCTGCGCCATTATCACTGAAAAACTGTACAAAACTATCCACGAGTCGCTCTCCTTTCGTTACTGTAATGTAGGTTCATCTTCGTCCCAAATTGAGTCGTATACAATATCGACAAGATTTGCTCTTGTAATAATACCGACTAAACGATGTTGATCGTCGACAACAGGGACATATTTCATGCCTCGTTTTAAAATTTTACGAATTGCGTCTCGAATCAGCGTGCCTTCTTGAACTGTAAATACTTCGGATTCAAATGCTTCCGCAACGAGTGTTGATTTTTTTCGTTTTTGATCAATCATTTCAACATCGATATACCCTTCAAGCACTTGATTTTCATTGACGACAAGTAAAGAGTCAACACGTGCATTTTTCATTTCTTGAATGGCTTCACTTAATGTTTGATCTTTCGTAATCGTTTTTGCACCACGTGTCATAATTTGCTCAACAGAACGAATATGTGGGCGTGCTTGCACAAGACGATCTTTCCCGATAAATTCTTCAACAAATTCATTTGCTGGATTTCGTAAAATTTCTTCTGGTGTATCGCACTGGACAAGTTCGCCATCACGCATAATGACGATACGATCTGCTAGTTTAAGTGCTTCGTCCATATCGTGTGAAACGAATACAATCGTTTTTTCAAGTCTTTGTTGAAGCTTTTTAAATTCTTCTTGTAATGAATCACGTGTAATAGGGTCAAGCGCACTAAAAGGCTCGTCCATTAAGATGAGTGGTTGGTCGGCGGCTAATGCACGTAAAATCCCAATACGTTGTTGCTGTCCGCCACTTAATTCATGAGGGTAACGATCTAAAAAGTCTGGAGTTAAATCGACGAGTGCAATTAATTCTTCTGCTCGTTTGCGACGTTTTTCTTCAGGCCATTTTAATAGCTTTAACACTAAACAAATATTTTCTTCGATTGTCATATGAGGGAAGAGACCAATTTGTTGAATGACATAGCCGATTTCTCGACGTAGTTTTACGGGATCTTTTTTCATAATATCTTCACCATTTAAATAAATGGTACCTGAAGTTGGTTCGATCAGTCGGTTGATCATTTTCATCGTCGTCGTTTTTCCACAACCACTAGGTCCGATGAAACAAATGAATTCCCCTTTTTTAAAATGTACCGTTAAATCACTAACGGCTTTGTTTCCGCCTTTATACACTTTTGAAACTTTTTCAAATCTCAACAAGGCTAAAGCACCTCCATAAAAAGTAAAATATTCATTCTTAAACGTTTGTAGCAATAGCAGGTTTTTGTCGTAAAAAAAATATATGAGTAAAAAATTGTAAGAGGTTTCATCATAGATGATGAAAAAATGTTCATTACTTTGTTTGGGTTAGAACATAACTTATGAACATCATAAGCTAGTATATAGGAGTAATTTGGTAGTAATTGAAAACGCTTACGTTATGTAAGAGAATAACATATTGTAGCATGATAGATTTAGTTCAACAATATATTGATAAAGCTCTTTATTTTCTCTTATATGATGATCAATTAAAGAGTCATCATGACCTTCTATCTACTGTGTACGCCGAATGAACAAATCTGCTATTGATCACGTTCGTTTAAGAAGGAAGTTTTGATGAGCATTCTTAAGTATACCTCAATACGTGATAAATTAAAAATTTTGTATAAAAATGACAAAAAACTAGTTGATTTGTCGAATGTTCATCAAATAACTGTAGTGTAAAAAAGAGGAAAGGTTGGAGGGAAGTGGAGAACATGCGGAGCGATAATACAATTGTCAAACTATCGATGGATTTACATCCCCCCTCCAAAAGAAATCTCCCTCCTCAAACACGTGAAAGGCACAGCCCAGTGCTAAAGGAAGGAGATGGATTTTGGTTGACGGATGTCAGTACGAGTTTGTTAGGGAACATCCGTAAACGTACGTTTCAATGTTGTTATCATCGACACAATAGAAAAGTTTATTGAAGAATATCCACCCAAATTTTAATCGCTGTTGCTAAAATTAATATGGCTAATATCCATTGTAAAACTTTAACATTCATTTTTTGACCAACTTTTGCACCGATTGGGGCGGCAATTAAACTAGCAACAATCATAATGATGGCAGGTCCGTATAAAATTTGTCCAGTGGCCATTTTTCCAATCGTAGCACCAATGGAAGAAATGAATGTTACCGCTAAACTTGTAGCAATGGTCACGCGAGTTGGAATTTTTAATATGACAAGCATAATCGGCACAAGAATGAATGCGCCCGCAGCACCGACAACTCCAGCTGCCACTCCCGTAATGAAAGCAAGAAGAGCGGCAAGTGATCCATTAAATTGTAATGGATTGCCTGGAATGAAAGGCACTTCTTTCTTCGGTAAAAACATCATAATAACCGCAATTGTAGCTAATATCGCATAGACAATATTCACTTCAGATTCAGCTAAAAAACGTGACCCATAACTTCCAATTAAACTACCAAACAGAATAGCACTTCCCATAATGGTAATGAGTCGTTGATTTAAATAACCTGTTCGCTTATAGGCAAAAACACCGCTTAATGTTGCGAAAAATACTTGAATCGCACTAATTCCAGACACTTCATGTGCTGTAAATGCAGTCAGCCCAAAAAGTGTCGGAATATATAATAACATCGGATATTTAATAATCGATCCACCAATCCCAATCATGCCAGAGATGAAAGAACCGACGAAACCGATTAGGAAAATGACGACGATAAACGTAATGCTCATTTGTCCATAGCCGCTTTAATGCCTATATAGCCTGATTCTACATTGACAATATTGTAATAGCCTTTTGCCTTCAACACGCTCATCGCCATTGCAGACCGGACCCCAGATTGACAATGCACATAAATGGTTTCATCTTGTTGGGTGAAAGGAAGGTCGGTTTCAAGTAAATGGCCGTAATGAATTTGTTTCGCTTTCGCTAAATTACCTGCTGTATATTCAGCGGTTGAACGAACATCTAATACATAATTTGTATGTGCATATCGCTCTGCAAAATCAGCTGCTGAGATACTTTCATAACGGTCATTGAAATACTGTGCTGCTTCTTGTTCAGGAACGATGATTTGTAATTGATCGTAGCCGATAGATGCTAAGTCTTTTTGAAGAGACACGGATATCGCTGGGTCTGCGATAACAGTCATTGGCTGATCATATTGGATAAACCATCCGATAAACTGTAGAAACTTCTGATTGTATGGCACATTAATAGATCCTTTTACAAATCCTTTTCTAAATGCTTCTTTTGATCGTAAATCAAAGATTTGACCATGCAATTGTGCAGGTGCTTTAACAGGAATGTCTTTCACTTCAAATAACGGAAGACCCGTCTTATTAACTTTTTTCATTTGGGCAAAATAAAGTGGCGGTTCAGGTTGCTCGCTCGTTAGTTCTTTCACGAAGGCATGACGCTCCGTCATTTTGAATGCCCAGTTATTTCTTCTTTCATAACCGAGCGTTGAAAGGGGCACAGCTCCTAAAGATTTACCACATGCACTTCCCGCGCCATGACCAGGCCAAACTTGCAAAAAGTCTTCATATTGCTGAAGTTTTTGAATGGAATCGAACATCGCATTTGCACCATCTACAGTCGTTCCTTCCATTTTGGCTGCTTCCTCTAATAAATCTGGACGTCCAATATCTCCGACGAATAAAAAGTCTCCAGTAAAAATGCCCATCGGCTCTTCACTACCACCACCATGATCTGTTAATACAAACGAAATACTTTCAGGGGTATGTCCAGGTGTGTGCATAACCTTTAATTCAACATGACCAACATGAATCGTATCACCATCTTTTAAATAAACCGTATCTTCAGGCATGTTTTCATATTTCCAGTTTTCATCCCCCTCATTTGATACATATAAAGTGGCACCGAATTTGCGTGCAACATCACGTAATCCAGAAGCGAAATCTGCGTGAATATGTGTTTCAGTCGCTTGTGTAATCGAAAAACCTTCTGCTTTTGCCACTTCTTCATATACATCCAATACGCGCATCGGATCGATAATCAACGCCTCATTTGTTCGCTGACAAGCGATCATATAAGAAGTTTGTGCTAATTTTTCATCATAAAATTGTTTAAAAAACATAAAAATCACTCCTAATCATACTATTAAAAAAATCTATTAAATAAATAAGTTTAAATTGCTATTGGCTGTATCTCCGAGATACGCTCCAACGCCGCCGATTTCAACACTCGGCAATAATTCCTCACGTTCAATCGCCATAACATCCATACTCATCGAACAGGCAACCATTTTAACGCCAAGATGTTCTGCTTTCTGAATCATTTCAGTGAGTGGATCAACTTGTTTCTTTTTCATTACATGTTGAATCATTTTAGAACCGAGTCCAAACATGTTCATTTTAGAAATAGGAAGTTTTCGAATGGAAGCTGGCATCATTTTACTGAATACATAATCCAATCCTCGCTTGTTCATTTTTGGTGCATTTGGATTTTTGATGACGTTTAATCCCCAAAATGTAAAAAACATTGTCACTTCTTTTCCCATTGCACGTGCTCCGGTCGCAATGACGAAAGAAGCAAGTGCTTTATCGAGATCACCACTAAATACAACCATTGTTGCACCGTCTTTTGTTTCTGCTTCTATTTTGGATAGGTCATTTTTTTGAACAATAATACGTGCTCGATTTCCTTGTATTTCATTGCGGACAACCGTGTGCCCAGTTTGTTTTGCCCACGCTTCAATATCTGCACAAAAACCAACATCTGTTACGGTCATTTCTAGTTGTTCGCCAACATCCATTTTCTCAACTGTTTGTGTCACCATTAATAAAGGACCGGGACATTGTAAACCGCTAGCTTCGAGCTTGATACGGTTCGGATCAATGGGTAAAGGGAATCCTTTGTTCGTCAAAGTACCTGTGTATGCATGAAATCCTCCTTCTAAGTTGGTCGCTTGAAACCCCTTTTCTCGTAAAAGTTCTACCGCTTGTGCGCTTCTTTTTCCACTTTGACAATGGATGTAAATCATTCGATTTTTTGGCAATTCGTCTAATCGATCTCCTAATTGTTGTAAAGGAATTAGGCGCGATTCTTGAAGATGACCTTGCTCGTATTCAAATTCCTCCCGTACATCCAATAAAAATTGTCCTTCTTGAATCAATCGATCTGCTTCGTTTATGTGCATCATTGTTGTTTCTGTCAATGTTAATCTCAATCTCCTTTCTATACCTATAAGGGTATATTATGATAGAAGTGATCATAAGTCAAATACCCTGCACCGTATAAAGAGAAATAAAAAAAGTAGAAGTCCTTATCGGCTACTTCTACTGGAGGCTGCACATTATGCATGAGGTGCAGTCTTTTTTTGTTCGGTTGTTTTTTGGTCAAGATGACGATAAATTTGCCAAAACATCATGAAAGAATATAGTAATAAAAGACTTCCAGATAAAATGAGAAACAGCGGGATATTCAATTTCGATTGAATATAAAAGGCGATGTAACCAATATATGGAACAGTTATCCCGGCATACTGTGCAACAATTTGTTGCGCTTCAACAATTTCATGATCTGCTGAATGATTATTGTCACCTTTCGTTTTAAAGAGTATTCCATCTTGCACGACTTCATCAATTCTATGGGTAATTAATTGTTCTTTCTTGTTTTGAAATGAAATAATATCGCCTTTTTGTAAATCACCAACATCTTCCATTTGTCGAACGACAATAATAGAACCTGTTTGAATGGTGGGCTCCATCGAACCAGATTGTACGGACTTCAATTGATAACCGTTAATATGACCATTTATTTCCATAAGAAAAAAGGCCGCGAGCATGATGAATAACGTGAGATAGAGTGCTAAAGAAATCCCTTTTTGAATCCACTTAGATAAACGTTTCAATCAGTTTCTCCTCCAATGTCTTCTTCTTTATCGATATTTTCTTGCTCATTGTCTATTTGTTTTAATGCTGCTGTACTTTGATGCTGCTCTGTTGCTTCATCTTTTACGTGTACCTCTTCTTGCTCGCTTGTTTGTCCATTAGTTCCAGCGTGTGCCGACTGAATCGTTGCATAAACAGTTGTTGTTGAAGACACATAAGCCATTGTTGGCATCGACATGTTCGCGATAATTAAAAAAGAAATAACAACGGTAAACAACAGATGTAACAGTGGGGGAATGTACGATTTATGTTCATTTTTTTGATTCACCACTTCTTTTTTATCAGGCATATACGTCGATTCCTTTCTCCTAAGATTACTAAATACGTAACGAGATTTTGTTTATCGTATTATACAAAATGAATAAACTCAAGAATAAAAAGAATAATCTGTCTAATTAACCACTTGTCCTGTATAGGAGGAAATGATGATTTTAAAAATCTTTTATTCATGCATCACCCATGATAAAGCCTATCTATATCTATTATTTCAACCAACTTTTTAGCAAAAGTAGTACTTAATAACTGCTATCAGAATTTGTCGAACATTCAGTTATTAGTATTGAAAAATGATTATGAAACGGTATGATGTTACATAGAAAGTTTTCTCATCACGAAAAACACCTCACTACATACAGATACATCGTGAAATGTAGCTACTTAGAAAAAGCAGCGTGATGGTTCTGTATGGACTATGGGAGGGATCGAAATAAAGAAGTAAGTATGGAATGACCATGTACATCATGTAGGTAAGGAGGGCGATGAATTGAAGATGCGATCGAAGTTAACGGCTGTTTCTGCGAGTTTATTATTATTATTTCCAGCACTAACAGTTCATGGACAAGCGATTGGTGAGGAAGAATTTCCAACACCAATTGACCGACAATCTTGGATGTTACCAAAAGATATGACCTGGGATGATTATAACCCTATTCCTGGAATTGATTGGCATATGGATGATTTTGAGCCTGAAATGACAATGAGAGGGGCGCTTATTTTAGTAGATTTCCCCGACCAGGAATTTATTATCAGTCAGGAAGAAGGCTCTGAAATTGCTGGAAATCCTGTTGGAACAGGGAATATACCTCGTGAAGATGTACCGAAGTATTATGAGGAGTTTTTGAATAAACCAAGTGCAGCCAATCATTATAAAACGATTGATGGTTATTGGAAAGAAAACTCTTATGGAAAATGGGGCGTAGAAATTGATAGCTTTGGACCTTATCGAGTGGATGCAAATGAGTTTCAATACGGATTAAATGAATTCGGTCAACAAGGTAATATGCCAGAGGGGTATGAAGGACGAGACTTATTTAAGGATGCTGTTGAATTGGCGAAAAAAGATATCGAAGCATCTGGCATTGAGTATGATTTTCAATTTATTTTGCACGCTGGATATGATGAGTCGGGCATTTGGCAAGAATTTGGAGAAATGATGTTTGATGGTCGTGATCAAGTATCTGACCAGTTTGGTCCACAAATCGATGGTGTTCCTAATTGGGCTGTGACCCGCTATGTCCCATGGACGTCGTATTATGCGGCGAAAAGCATTTGGTCAAAAGCGAATCCTTCTTCAGGCGTGTCGATCCAAGGAGAGAATGATGGAATGGCTGTCTTCGCACATGAATTTGGGCATATTAAATTTTTAGGAGACAATTACAATAATCCATATGGAACGCCTGTATCGCGATCTTATTCTGGTCCATGGGAATTGATGAGCCGTGGTGCTTTTGGTGGACCTGAAGGACCGCATACGCGTTGGATGATTCCGAGTGTTGCTGGGAGTTCAATGCCATCACATCACATGTTACGCAATAAAATTAAGCAAGGATTATTGACAGAACAGGATTACGTACAAGTAGATCGGGATGAACTGGCAGAAACAGGACCAATATTTGCTGATATTATTGCAAGAGAAGTTCCGACAGGTGATCACTTTAATCGCGAAGGTTTATATGGCATTAATATCACAATGGAAGATCTCACACCAAAAAACTCATTAGAAGATGATTGGCGTGCAGATATGCAGCGTGGTGAGAAATGGTATAACAATTACACGATTGAAGTTGTTGACCGTATTGGTGCAGACTCATTCCAAACTGATTCGGGTGTATTAATCGCAAAAACAAAAGATGCAGAAACGGCACCGAATATTTGGGTCATCGACGCACATCCAGAAGATATTAACGAAGTAGACTTTATTCGACCTGATGGAACTGAAAAAATGTTATCCAAAGGAGATTATCAACAACTTGCGGATGCTTTATTCCATGCGGGAACCGATCCAGGCATTGTCAGTGAGTACGTTGATGAGCATAATCGCCTGCATTTTTATATTTTAGATAAAACATATGATGAAGATGGCGTATTAAGTTATCGCACGGCTGTTAGACATTTAGATGGTAGCGGAAATGCTGAACGTGGTGTTGAAATAGGCATAGAGAACCTAGCACCAGCAACGCCAGAACGTGTTGCAACCTATCATTATGCGGTCACGAATAGTGGGGAAGAGACAGACTTAATCCGTCTCTCAGCTGAATTAGATCAAGATTGGGAAGTCTATCTTGACCATCATGTGATCGAAGTGGAAGCGGGAGAAACAGTTCAAGTGCCAGTGTATGTGAAGATTCCTGAAAATGGACAATCAGTAGCGAATATGACGGTTCATGCAGTGTCAGAAACAGATGATCAACAACAATCTTCTGAAACAAGTATCGTATTACATGATTTAACTGCATCGAGTTTACTTGCATTGACGGGAGAATTGGCTGCTGCAGGGGAAATTGATCAGAAAGCAGTTCGTCCTTTCACAACGCATTTAACATCGGTTGTACATTATGAAAAACAACAAAAAGACGAGAAAGCATTCACGCATTTAGTAAACTTCCAAATATTATTGGAGCGTTATGAAGAAGCTTTGTCTGCTAACGCGAAAAAACAACTAACTTCTCAATTAGAAGCAGTTTTAACAATAAAAAAATGATTGTTGATGCAGACAAAAGTTATTCAAAAAAGATAAAAGGGTGGGAATGTCATGAATTTTAAAGCGAAATTAGGGTCGGCAATTATGGCAGGAGTGTTAGGTATTTCATTGATTGGTGGCGGAACATATGCGTATTTTAGCGATACTGTTACGACACATAATACATTTGCAGCGGGGACACTTGATTTGTCTGTAGAACCTGAAGTTGTTGTGGAAGTAGACAATATGAAGCCGGGAGATCGGATTGTACGTGATTTTGAGTTACAAAATAATGGCACATTAAATATTCAAACGGTGTCGCTTGATACTGATTATACGGTTATCGATGCCGCTGGAGATAATACACAAGACTTTGGTGAACATATTCAAGTATCGTTTTTATACAATGCGCATCAAATGAATGAAGTAGTGTACGAAACTTCGCTAGCGGAATTGAAAAATATGAAGCCAGAAGCGATTACGAATAAAGTATTCGATGAAGTGCTTGAAAATGGTGGACTTGAAGTAGGCGAATCTCATGATTTGGTTGTGATGTTCGAATTTGTTGACAATGAAAAAGACCAAAATGAGTTTCAAGGGGATAAAATTGAGTTAGCGTGGACATTTATCGCTGAACAAACTGACGGAGAAGATTTATAAGGCAGTCAGGAAATCGGAAAAGTGGATAACGCGTTATGTTTGTAAATAGGCAAAAAAGGTGAACCGATTGTGGTTCACCTTTTTGCATGTTGTGCATGATTAGTTTAATACTTGAATTTTCACTTGTTTACGTCCCCAATTATAAGCTTGGTCTTTTGAAGGAACGAAAACGTCGATACGATTTCCTTTAATCGCACCACCGATGTCACCGGCAATTGCTGTTCCATAGCCTTCTACATGTACTTTAGAGCCTAATGGAATAACAGATGGATCGACTGCAATGACTTTTTGGTTAGGGTTTGAACGTAAGTCAATGCCTGTTTTTGTAATTCCGCTACATCCCTCACAGCTTGCAGTGTATGCAGTTGCTTCAACTGTCATTGTTTTGCCTGCTTGTTGTTGTGTTGAATTTGTAGACGGTTGGCTGCTTTTTACCGTTTCAGATTTTGGTTTTGAAGCTGTTTGATTTTGTGTCGCTTGTTTCTTTTGCGGTGTAGCAGCTTTTTGCGTTTGTTCTACTTGTTTCTTTTGTGGTGTAGCAGCTTTTGGTGTTTGCTCTACTTGTTTCAAATTAGATGGTTGTGCAACTGCACTGCCTTTTACCACTAATTGTTGGTTTGGATAAATTAGGTGACCATTAATGTTGTTTAATTGCTGTAAGTTTTGGACTGTTGTTCCGTTTGTTAAAGCAATTTTAAATAATGTGTCTCCTGGTTTAACTGTATATGTTGATGCTTGTGTTTCTGTTTTTTGTTGTTGTGGTGCAGGGTTTGCTGTTTGATCTTCAATAACGAGTTGTTGATTTGGGAAAATTAAATCGCTATTTAAGTCATTCCACTGTTTTAAATTTTGAACTGTTGTTCCTTGTTCAAGTGAGATTTCTGATAAAGTATCTCCTGATTTTACTGTATATGTTGTAGACGCGAAGCTTTCATTCGCTCCAAATCCTAATAATACTGCACCCATGACAACTGCTGATAATGTTTTTTTCAAAACGTCATCTCCTTTTCAAATTTACAGTGTCTATTGTGATTCATTGCACTGTGTTTTTCAATGAATTCAACAAAATGAACAATGTTAGTCATTGCTGTTATTTGTCGAACATTGAAACTATCCATATACTAAGAGATAAACATTACAATAAAGTAACAAAATAATTGCAGCAACATAACAAGTTTGCTTTTTTATATTTCAATGAATGAAAAAAAGGTTGTTTATCGCAGTTTTTGGTATAAATATATTAAGTGAATATCGTTGATGTCCATTGCGGCCATTATGCTTGTCGCAGCTGAACGAGCGCCTTTTTCTTTTGATGTAGGCTAGAAAAAGTCGCTAGCTGCTCGAGTCATAAGCCAATTCACTGCGTGGTAAAGAGCACCACTACGTGAATGTGTCTTATGCTTGTCGCAGCTGAACGAGCGCCTTTTTCTTTTGATGTAGGCTAGAAAAAAGGTAGACCTTACATCAGTGATACTGATTTTTGGGTCTACCTTCGAAGAATCAATGATGGTAGTTTTTATCGTTTTCACGAATATTTTATGGCAATGGCTTCATTGCATGTAATTGTTCAGTTGTTTTAAATGCTTTACAGGATGTGCGTCCTTTTTTCGCACAGATTGAGCAATCACCAACGTTAATCATTTGTAAGCTTGCATCAACAGCGTCTTCGGCATGTTGGAAGAAATGCTGTTTTCCAATTAAATGATAGACTTCCGTTTTCTTCATCATATCAATGACCGCATCATTTGCTTCAGCAATGAGGGTGATCCCGCCATTTTTCTTAAACTTTTTTACTAATGATGTTAGATTGGAAGCGCCTGTGACATCTAAAAAAGGTACATGGGTTAATTTTAAAATAAGCACTTTCGGATGCTTATGAATCGTTCGTGTAATCGTTGATTCAAAGCGGTCGGCAGCACCGAAGAAGAGCGGTCCATTAACTGTATAAAACGATATTTGTTCGCAAATGCCCCCGTATTGTTCTTCAGATACGCCTTCTTGTTTCGCAAGGTCAGGTGTTACTTTTTGAATGTTCAATACATCACTCATTCGTTTAATGAAAGAAACGCCAGCAAGTAGTAAGCCAACTTGAACCGCTGATGTTAAATTGACGAAAACGGTTAATAGAAAGGTTACGACTAAAACGAGTGAGTCTGCTGAACGTAAGGTAAGAATATGAAAAAAGGATTTATATTCACTCATATTGTACGCAACGACCATTAAAATAGGGGCCATCGCAGCAAGTGGAATGCTTGAAGCGAGCGGAGCGAATAATAAAATGGTAATAAGAACAAAAATACTTTGGAAAACGCCAGATAATGGACTTACTGCACCGCTACGAATATTGGTGGCTGTTCGTGCAATTGCCCCTGTTGCAGGAATACCTCCAAAAAATGGAACAGTCATATTGGCGATACCTTGCCCGATTAATTCGCGGTCGGAATGATGTTTTTTTCCTGTCATCCCATCAGATACAACTGCGGATAATAGTGATTCAATACCACCTAACATAGCAATGACAAACGCTGGCTTCCATAATAAGATGATTTTATCCCACGTAATATGTAACGATTGAAAAGATGGCAATGATTGAGGGATTCCGCCAAAGGCCGTGCCAATCGTTGCGACTTTATTTGGAAAAAATAACGCTGTACCAATTGTTGGAATGATTAAAGCAACTAAAAATACAGGAACTTTTGGTGCTACTTTTGAGAGAATCATTATTAAAGCTAAAGCGAATATCGCAATGAATACACTATAAATATTGAAGTTTAATATGTTTTGTCCTAATTGAATCATATTTTCATGAAAATATTCATGTTTTTCAAGACCTTCTAATCCTAAAAAATCTCCAATTTGTCCGGTGAAAATAATGACAGCAATCCCCGATGTGAATCCGATTGTAACAGATCGAGGGATGAATTGAATGAGCTGTCCCAGTTTGAAAATCCCCATTAACACAAGCATAATGCCCGCTAAAAATCCGGCGATTAATAAATTCTCAAAACCATACTGTAATACAATCGCTAATAAAATCGGTATGAACGCACCGGTGGGACCAGCAATTTGATACCTCGAACCTCCGAGTAATGCAACGAGTAGCCCTGCAATGACAGTGGTATATAATCCGTATTCGGGACTCACCCCCGAAGCAATGGCAAAAGCCATCCCTAGTGGAATGGCGACAATACCGACAGTTATCCCCGCAATGAGGTCTTGTCTAATCCCATTCATTGTTAGCCCTGTAAAACGATCATCTTTCAACAATGAAGTAAAATCCCCTTTCTGAATAATATGTTGACACGAAGAAAAACACCTAATTGAACATGGGAAAATGCACAAAATGGGTGTTCGTAAAAAATATATCCATATAAAATGATACGCCACCACTAGGCTTATTGCATGGTTATTGCTTACAAAGATTACTGGTTCATTGGGAAGTTGAATATAAGAGAAAAGGATGCATGCCAAATAGACAGAAGAGGTATATCATAGAAGGAAGCTTGCGACATCATGTTGCAGACATGATAAGATAATAAAAAAACGGAATCGAGGGAAGACTATTGGATGACAAACGACGGATTTTAATTGTAGAAGATGAAGAAAAGATTGCTCGTTTATTAGAAATCGAGTTGACATACGAAGGCTATGATACAACAAAAGTATATGATGGATATGAAGGGTTTATGCTTGCACATGATGAACAGTGGGATTTGATTTTACTAGATGTCATGTTGCCAGGATTAAGCGGCATTGAAGTATTGCGTCGCATTCGATCAACAAATACGAATACACCTGTCATTTTATTAACCGCAAAAGATGCAATTGAAGATAAAGTTGCCGGATTGGATTTAGGGGCAAATGATTATATTACTAAACCTTTTCAAATGGAGGAATTATTGGCAAGAATACGTGTTGCCTTAAGATTTCATCCAAACGAACCAGCAGAATCAACTGTTGAGGAAATTCCTCATACATTACAATTCGGCGATTTAGCGTTAAACGAACAAACACATGAAGTGTATCGTGGAAACGATATGATTGAGCTAACCCCTCGGGAATTCGACTTACTTGCTTATTTAATGGAAAATGCACGTATCGTATTAAATCGTGAACAAATTTTAAATTATGTATGGGGTTATGATTATTTTGGCGATACAAATGTCGTGGACGTATATATTCGTTATTTACGAAATAAAATCGATAAACCGTATGAACATCCGTTAATTCATACGGTAAGAGGAGTCGGCTATGTGCTGAAAGATGAACAATGAAGTTAAAGTTAAAAATTAATTTATATACATCTGTCATTTTTATTGTATTGCTCATAGCGATTAATAGTGCGATTTATATGACATTCAGCAAAACCGTATTAAATAATGAATTGGAAAGAACGACAGCTGAAACGATGAAAACCGCAAATGCGATGAACGATTCCAGTCCAGATATTAAAATGGGCGATTTGCTACGTGCTTATTTACCGGTAAATGGTATGTTTAAAATTGTGAATACAGCTGGCAAGTCAATGACGACGATTACTGACCCTGACGTACAACATTTAAATGAGTATCCAACGACTTTTTCAACAAAAGAAATGAAGGATATTGTGAAAGTTGATCGCGTATTGTATGTCATGATCTCTGTACCTATTATTTTAGAAGATGGTACCATCGCCAATTTACAATTAATTGAAAGCTTAGAAGGAACTGGGCATGTGCTAGATACGTTAAAATACGTCCTCATGATTGTGACGATTGTTGCGATGTTCCCTGTTCTATTATCTTCCCAATTATTAAGTAATGTGATTTCTAAACCAATCTTGTCGATGATTCAAACGATGAGTGAAATTCAAAAGAGTGGAAAACATAAACAAATACCACTTCCAAAACAATCAAAAGATGAGTTATATGAAATGGCACAAACTTTTAATTTAATGATTGAACAACTGGAGCAAAACTATGAAAAACAAGAGTTATTTGTGATGAATGCTTCTCATGAATTAAAAACACCGTTAACCATTATTGAATCCTATAGTGATTTATTGAAGAGACGTGGGATGACCCACCCAGATTTATTTGAAGAATCTGTTGAAGCCATTCATTCTGAAGCAATTCGAATGAGAGAATTAACACAACAATTATTAATGCTTGCGAAAACAGATGCGAAATGGACTGTACAATGGGAAGACATTTCTTTAGAAGCGCTTATTGAAGAAGTGACAAGACATTTTCAATCAGGTTTTCAATGTACAATCCAATTACAAATGATGAACAATTCCGTAGTGCGTGCAGATAAACCAAAATTAAAGCAGTTAGTATATGTATTTATAGAAAATGCTTGTAAATATAGTGAGGGCGATGTTGAAGTCATTGTGTCCGAAGAACAAGGTACACCGATAATCATTGTAAAAGATCATGGAATCGGCATTCCGGCAGAAGACTTGGACAAAATTTTTGAACGTTTTTACCGTGTTGATAAAGCACGTGCACGAAAAACAGGAGGGTTCGGTTTAGGACTGGCCATTGCGAAAGAATTAGCTGACGCAATGAATATCGAGTTGAAAGTGGAAAGCGAAGAAGGAAAAGGAACTACTGTTAAAATGAAATTTACAGCGTAATTCTTACCGAATTCTCATTTTCGTCTAGTATGCTAATGATTCAGGAGGTGGGAAACGAAGTGAATAAAAAAGAAATTTTACGATTTGCAATTGGCGGTGCTCTCATTCTGTTGCTTGTCATTGTCAGTTGGCAAGTATTTATTGCACCAGACAAAGTGGAGGCATTGACGAAAGAAGATGCACAAAAAATTGCGCAAGATCGTTTTAAAGGGAATATTACAAATACCGCATTGAAAAATGGCATTTATATTATTTCATTCAAGTTAGATACTGGAGAATATGATGTCCAAATTTCTAAAGCAGACGGCGAAATTATAGATATAATACAGACGAAAGAAGAAGAACGGATGTACAATTTATCTGAAAATGTCATTCGCCAAATTATTAAGCAAGAAGTACCTGGGAAAATCGCATCGTTTTCAAAAGAAACAAAAGATAAAATTGATGTTTATGAAGCAATTGTCGAGAAAGACGACCAACAGACACGGATGAAAATTAATGGTGAAACAGGCGAAGTGATGCAAAAAGAAGTCATTAAGTCATCTGAGACAGAAGAGAAAAAGCCGGTAGAAAACGAAGATTCGAAGAAAGAACCGAATACATCCTCAAAAGAGGAAAAGAAACAAAATGGCAATTTATCATTAAAAGATGAACAAACGAATCAAGAGAAAATAGAAAAAGAAGAACAGAAAAAAGCGCAAAAACAAGCTGAAAAAGAGGCAAAGAAGGCTAAAAAAGAAGAAGAAAAACGTCAAAAAGAAGAGCAGAAGCGTAAAAAAGCACAAGAGAAAGCGCAAAAGAAGGAACAACAAAAACAACAGTCATCACGTAGAATTACGGAAAATGAAGCCATTCAAATTGCATTGAAAAAAGTGCAAGGAGAAGTTGATGATGTTGATTTTGAAGTTGAAAATGGGCAACCGTATTACTATATTGAGATTGAGACTGCGGATGATAAAGAATATGAGCTTCAAATTCACGCCATTACAGGTGAGATTAGAAGCATTGAGATCGATGACTAAAGAAATCAGGATTGGGGAAAATACACATTTTCCCACTCCTGATTTTTTTTCGTTGATCAAATCGCCATCATCAAAAAATCAGTTATAGAAAGTCCATGTTCATAGGTTGTCTATAACTGCTTTTTACAGCTTTGAGGGGATGATGTTCAATTCTCATGGAATTCTCATCTTTCTATCGTTTGTTTCTCATTTCCCCTCTTTATGATTAAAGGTGTTCATGAAAAGAAACCATTTAAAAAACAAACATCATTGCCAAGTCGTCGTCACATGTTTGTTGACGGCGACAGCGCAATGGCGTAAGGAGGTAAGAGAAATGGCGCTGGAAATATTTAAACGAAAAGAACAAAAGTATTTAATTACAGTAGAACAATATCGTGAAATGCTTGCGCGCTTGTCCCCTTATATGCGCCCAGATAAAAATGGTAATGACGGGAAATATACCGTAACCTCACTGTATTTTGAAAGCCCAGATTATAAAATTTATTACGAAACAAAAAATAAATTGAAATACAGACAAAAATTGAGATTACGTGTTTATGATGAAGCAGATGAACGGGGCACAGCATTTTTCGAAGTAAAACAGAAACATAAAAAAGTGGTCAATAAACGTCGTTTATTACTCCCTGTAACAGAAGCGAATCGCTATTTGAAAAATAACATAGATGCTCCATTAGGCGATTATGAAACGACAAATGAACAAGTAATGCGCGAAATTCATTATTTTCGCCAGTTTTATCAACTTCAACCAGAAATGGTTGTTAGTTATGACCGACATGCGTTACATGGGATCAATGATTCAGAATTACGCATAACGTATGACTTTAATTTACGTTGTCGAAATGATGATTTACATGTTGAACATGGCTCGTTTGGAGAGTATTTTATCGATCCGAATTTAGTCGTATTAGAAGTAAAAGTGAATGATAGTGTGCCATTATGGTTAACACGAATTTTACAAGATTTGCAATGTGAACAAAGAAGCGCATCGAAGTTTTGTACGAGTTTAGAAATGTTAAAAGGGGAAGAACTGTTCATCCCTACAGCTACTCAAGAGCTGCAAACAATAGGAGGTATGTAAAATGGATTATGTGAATGAAATGTTTACGGCAGGAGATGCTGTGCAAACGATTACGTTAGGTAAAAGCTTTTTAGCAATGGCGATGGCACTCGTGCTAAGTATTATTATTACAAAAGTATATCAAATTACATTTAAAGGTGAACGATACTCGCAATCTTTTGTGCATACGATTGTGATGATGAGTGTAATTGTCTCGGTTGTTATGAACGTCATTAGTGGAAATTCGGGTGTGGCATTTGGATTATTCGCCGTATTTTCATTGATTCGTTTTAGAAGTTCTGTAACGAACGCAAAAGATATTGCTTATATTTTCTTCGGCTTATCTGTTGGGATGACGTGTGGATTATTTAAATTTGATTTAGCAATTATTTTAACGGTATTTGGTAGTGCTATTTTTTATTTCCTTTATTACTTAAATTATGGTGAGGGTAAAGACACGCAAATTTTAAAAGTAACAATTCCTGAAAATTTAAATCATGAGCATCTGTTAGATGATATTTTAGCAGATTACACGGAATCTTATGAATTACGCCAAGTAGAAACAACGAATTTAGGAACGATGATTTTATATACGTATTCAATTCGCAACAAAGTAGACACGAAAGATAAAGAGTTATTAGATCGTATCCGTGAGCGCAATGCGAACTTGAAAGTATCTTTAAGTTATATGCAAAGTGCTGAATAATTGAATAAAAATGAAAGTTGGGGCCGCTATAGAATGTCGATCGTTTTTCTATGGCGGCCCCAATGTATTTATCGAATCGTTACAAGCTGACGGGCGTCTGCTTCAATATTTTGTAATTCATATTTTGGATTCGTCTTTTTAGAAAAATGGAGAATCCCCATCATTTGTTCATCTGATTTCACTGATTCCCATTGCTCGTCTTTCATAATTAGGAATTGATCGGCATATTTACGTGTTTGTCCAATGACGATGTTTCCGCCATTGATTATATCGTATTCTGTTTGATCAATTGTTAGTTGTTGTTGTGCTTTCTGATTGGTAAATAAGAGCGGTTGTTCTGCTGAAAAGCTTTCTAAAGTATCAATTGGTTTGACTTTATCGCTATGAATAATGTCATTCCATAACCCTTTTTGCAGTAAGTCATTCGCAGCCGTTTCAGTTAGCAACATCGTTTTCTGATTATGAACTTCAATGAGTTTGAACGAAATTTTTTCCGCGTACTCTAGTTCTTTATCGTATTGTTCAATCGTCTTATCAATGATTTCAGGTTGCTGATCATATAGGATTACCCCTTGTGCTTGTGGTGCGATTTTGTCTGTAATTGTTTGTATAGAACAAGCGCTCATCATCATAACACTCGCCACTAAACTTGCAATCAATAATGTTTTTTTCTTCAATGAATGTCTCTCCTTATGCGTAAATGTATTGTTAACACTAGTATAGAAAATCGACATCCGATGCTCCATCGAATCAAGTGACATTCGACTTACAATTTTATAAGGTTCGTCCGAGAAATCTAAATGGTTCCTACACTCGATTGTGTAGCGATTTGTTGTATAGAGCGTGCAATGAAACGAGTGGAAAGTGACAAGATTGTCATGTTAATATTGTGTTTTTACAATTATTAACGGGATATTTACACTGGCTTTATATTCATCTTGTATTGTTAAAGTGAACATGATGACAAGGAGGACGAATATGAAAGCGAAAAGTAAAGTACTTTTATTTTGCACGGCATTTGTATTACTTGTATCAGGAATATTGACAATGTTTACGAAAGGACAGCCAGTTGCAAATGACGATGTGCAGGACACGCCAACTAAACAGTCGAAAAATTTAATTGTATTAATTGGTGATGGTATGGGTCCATCACAAGTGACATTATCAAGATTATATGCCCAGCAGTTTGAAGAGAAAGACCAATTATTTATGGATGATTATTTTGTTGGAACGAATAGTACAAAGGCAGATGCAAGTTTAGATGATAAGGAGTCTGGGCTTGTAACCGATTCGGCAGCGTCAGGTACTGCATTTGCAACAGGTCACAAAACCTATAATGGTGCGATTTCTGTTACGAATGAGCCAATGGCAAAACCCATTGCATCGGTGTTGGAAGCGGCTAAAATGGATGGGAAAAGTACAGGGCTTGTTTCCACTGCGCGCATTACGCACGCAACGCCGGCAGTTTATGCCGCTCATGTTCGCAGTCGTGACAATGAAAATGCGATTGCAAGTCAATATGCAACAGCAGATATTGATGTGTTGATCGGTGGTGGAGAGCGTCATTTCGTTGGTGATGATCAAGAAGCAAAATTTGGTGAAACAAAGCGCGAGGACGGCGAAAATGTAGTGAAAGCCTTTGAAGAACAAGGCTATACACTTGCGTATAATAAAGAGGAGTTGCAAAAGGCAGAAGGCGATAAATTACTTGCATTGCTTTCGGATACACATGTTCCGTATGTGTTAGATCGTGATGAAACAATCCCGAGTTTAAAGGAACAATTAGAAAAAGCGATTAGCATATTAGAACAAAATGAGGAAGGCTTTGTGATGATGGTCGAAGCAGGGCGCATTGACCATGGGGGACATGCAAATGATATTCATAGTGTTGTACAGGAACTATTAGAGTTTGACGAAGCATTTGAAGCAGCAGTCAATTACGCAAAAGAATCTGGGGACACATCTGTGATTGCAACTGCTGATCATGAAACAGGTGGATTAACGATTGGTCGCGATGGCGTTTATGAAGTGAATATGGATGTTTTTAAAAATGTAACGGCATCATCAGAAGCGATTGGTCGTTTATTAGATGAAGCATCGACTGATGAAGATATTAAAAAAATCATGAAAGACTATGCAAAGATTGATGATTTAACAGATGAGGAACTGAAGCGTTTTAAAGAAGAGGCTGAAAAAGAAGAAACAATTGGCGGCGGTGGTGTTTTTAATGAAATCATTGCCAAAAGAAGTTATGTTGGTTGGACCGGATATGGTCATACAGGTGTAGATGTTGGTGTATATGGATATGGTCCAGCAGCAGAATTGTTAAGAGGATTTAATGATAATACGGATTTTGCCAAATCAGGGGCAGAAGCGTTAGGGCTTGATTTAGAAGTGGCAACGAAAACATTACAAGAAGAAGCGATTTATCCATTAATAAAAGAACGAGAAGAGCAAGAATCACTTATCGGACTTGAAGGATTACAAGAACAATATGGATTTACAGTAGAAAAGAAAGAGGGCGCATTTGAAGTTGCGGGGGATAAAGTGTCCTTCACAATTAACGAAAAAGATGAGCAAGTAGTTGTTGGGAAAGAAACGTATGATGTTCAGCTTGAAAATGATGTCGTTTATGTTCCAATCACATTATTAGAACAATTAACAACAGCATCCATCCAATGGGATTCATTATCTGAGAGGATTATATTAAAAAAATAATAGAAAGCGTTCCTAAATTGGATTAGTTTATGGAAGCAGCGGAACACATCAGGTTCAGAAACATGTTCTTTTTTCTGGACCTGATGTTGTTTTTTGCAATTTTTAAGTTGAAATGAACAGGAATCGTAAAACAGAAAAAAATGTTGGATTTTATCGAAATGATGCCGATAATGTATATGTTAAGAAGAATTCAACAAGGCAGTATAGTATAATAAACATTAGGAAGTATTTGTAGAAGGAGGTGAGGAAATTGAAAGATGTATTTGTTGGTCGCCAACCAATCATTCATGCAAAAGGAGATTTGTTCGCGTATGAATTATTATATCGAGATAGTAATGCGAATCGATTTCCTGAAGTAGATCCAAATATGGCGACGATTCAAGTTATTGTGAATGCATTTTTATCACCAGGTTTTGAACAATTAGCTGCTCAAAAAGCATTCGTTAATTTTACAGAAGATCTTTTATTTACCAATATTATCGACACACTCAATCCATCAGAAGTTGTGATTGAAGTATTGGAAGATGTACCCGTAACAGAAAAGCTCACGATCCGCTTGCAACAATTGAAGTATGCAGGATTTGAAATTGCTTTAGATGATTTTGTATTAACCAATGAACTTGCTACATTTCCCATGTATTTTCATTTAATTGATTATATTAAAGTAGACTTTTTGGCGGCATCAAAGAAAGAACGTCAAAAAATTGAAGCGTTGCAAGAACAATTTCCTCATCTTATTTTATTGGCAGAAAAAATTGAAACAAAGGAACAATTTGAAGAAGCTAAAAACCAAGGCTATAAACTGTTTCAAGGGTATTATTTTGCCAAACCAGACATTGTAAAAGGGACCGTTATTCCAACAGAAATTTTAGTGTATTTCGAATTGCTTGGGCATTTAAATCGTGAAGACCCAAATCTCGATCAACTAGTCGATATTGTCACGCGTGACGTATCTTTAACGTATAAATTATTAAAATATGCAAATCAATATATGCATGAATCTACGAAAAAAATTACAAATGTACGGCAAGCAATTATTCGTATCGGTTTGAATGCTTTTAAAAAATGGGTGCATTTATTAATCTTATATCAAGAACGAGCAGGCGTTATCGATGAGCACGCGAAAGTTCTCGTCAATGATTCACTTTTCCGGGCCAATCTTTGTGAATTACTTGCGCTGGAAACGGGCGTTGAGCAAGCGGAAGATTACTATATGCTCGGAATGTTTTCACTCATGGATTTAATTTTGCATGGAACTTCTGAGGAGATTTTTTCGCTGCTCCCATTGTCAGATGAAATCATTCGGACGTATATGGGAGAAGAGACAATATATACACCTTATTTAAAAATCGTTGGTGCGATTGAAACACATACCTATGATGAAGCTGTACGATATGCAGAAACACTCAATGTCTCAGCAAGAACATTACAAGAGCATGTAAAACAAGCAATGATCAAAAATACGTAAAGGATCAAAACTTTTGAAATGAAGATTTTCAAAAGTTTTGTTTTTTTATTTTATCAAAAATGTCGTATGTCTCTCATGTAATTTTAATTTTTCTCACAGCGTGCTATCATTCCTTCGTTTTAAAATAGGTTGTAGTGTTAAAGAAGGAGAGATTAAACATGAAAAAAATGATCGTAACAGCAGCAAGTATTTTAGTCGTCACAGGAACAGGGATTAGTTATGCTGCGAATGCCAGAACAAATGAACAAATCGGTGAACATGAACCAGTCGTATCGAAGTATAATGACGTGTCGACAATCTAAAACTAGGCAGAATACAAAGTGCTTAACGATATGATGGCCAATCATCATTACGAGCCAGAAATTGTAGAAGATAACGTAGGAAAACGCATCATGGTATGAAAAGGTGGTAATGGAAAACGACAATATAAAAGTATCTATATAACGTAATTGTTATTTATTGTTGGATTGTATACACTGGTTCGCAGTCCATCGTTGGTTTTTCAGGGAAAATAAAGGTCCAAGGCATTGAAGTAAAAGGATTGATTTGAATGGGTAAGCTAAAAAACTCACACATTTGTTCAACTTCATTTTGATAAGCGATGCATATGTCATTCAAGATGAGTGGCGTCTCTTCACAATTGTGAATAAGAACTGTGACAAGTGTTTCTTGCTTATGGTTGATAGCTTCACGAATCAAAGTAAAATGAACCCCATTTTCAAATGAAGTTTTTTCAAAAAGATGTTGAATATATTGGCGATCTTCCGGTGCAATTGTACGATCCCAAGCTTGTTCAAAAGATAAAGTTTGCATGTAGACCCCTCCGTATAACCTGTTTTTTTCAGTATAACAGAAGGGCTCGAAGTATGCGTAAAATGTTGACCCATCAAAAAGAGAATGACAAATTGAAATATGGTAAGCTATTGAGAGAAAGAAAGGTGGATACTATGATCGAAGTTACAGAAAGTTCCTTATCTCAATATGTCTTTCATCAAGTAGACGAACAGTTAACAATCGGAGATACGGTTTATATAACACCAGAAGTTGTATTGGAAGCAGCATTTACGCAATTAGCTTTTAGTAAAATTAAATATGACCAGCAATATACATTTTTTCATGAATCAGAAGTAGCTTTAAATGAGCTGTATACATATGCTAAACGAATTTTTGCAGATGAAAAAACATTTTTAGAACAATCCCAACAAATTGCTACTCATTTACATAGTGTATCAACACATCCAAATATTAATCATGGCGATTTATTTGTCGGATTGTTTAAAGATTGCTTAATTGGTGATACCAAAAGGCAAGTATTATCGATTGTAAAAATCGATGAAAAAGAATTGTTTTTAGATGTGCAAAAAAATAATGAACATGTAACGGTAGATGGGATAGATGGCATTAATGTTAAAAAAGTGAATAATGCTGCTGTTATTATTGATATGGGTGAAGATGAAGAACCTGCTGTGTTTATTCGTACACGCAAAAAAGAAGATGTCGTTTATTGGCAAGAGCGTTTCTTAAAGGTGAAAGTTGCGGATGAGGCGTATGAGAAAACAAATCTCGCATTAAAAGAAGTAAAGAAAATTATTTTAACAGAGGAAGAAACGACCAATACAGAGAAATTACAGTTGTTAAATAAAACATTATCTTATTTTAAAAACGCTGAAGAATTTGTCGTCGATCAATATATTGATGAAGTGTTTGGCGTACCGGATGAGGTGCAAAAAGATGTGATTACGAATCGCGTAAAACCTTATGAAACGGTTATTTCAGAACCAGCGATTGAGCAAGTAGAGAAGTCTTACAAGCGTAAAATTAAACTCGATGATAGCATTGAAATTGTCGTTCATGTACAGGATGTTGAAGCCATTGATGAAAAAATACAACATGGCTATGAGGAAGATACAGGTCGTCATTATTATAAAGTGTACTATGAGGAAGAAAGTTAAAAAAACGAGGTTGATCATAACGATTGAACGTACACTATTATTAACAACATGTTAACACCGGTTGTTTTCCGTTCTGAGCGATGCTTTTCCGCAAGCACAGCTCCAAAGTCCTCATGCAATCCGCTCATTCTGGGCTTTTCAGATGCGTGCTGTTCCTGTTTGCGTCACGCGCTCCAAACAACCTCATAATCGTTCATACAAAAATGATGCATTTCTATTTGGAATGCATCATTTTTGTTTAACGTATTGATTTTTTTCCAGTCTCGTTTTGCGTTAAAAGACAATGAAATGTGCAATAAGCACGATAATTGGTAATGTAATAATCGTTCTTTGTAAGAAAATGATAAGTAATTCAAGAAAACTTACTGGAATGTTTGAACGTAAAATAAGAACGCCAATTTCTGACATATAAATCAGTTGTGTAAGCGATAATGCCCCAACGACAAATTTCGTTAACTCAGATTCTAAGCCACTTCCAATTACGGCAGGTAAGAACATGTCAGCAAAACCGACAAGCATTGTTGGTGCCGCATCAGTTGCTTCTGGAATGCGCATCAATTCGAGTAATGGCACAATTGGTGCAGAGATGAAGTTGAAAATCGGTGTGAATTCAGCAATGATTAACGCAAGTGCCCCTAAACTCATTACAAGTGGGATCAGACCAAACCAAATATCCAATACGGTTTCTACTCCATCTTGTACATGCTTTTTCCAACCTTTAGATGTATTGGCTTTATCAATGGCTTGTTGCCACCCCCATTTTAAAGGCGAGATGCCTTCGGGAATTGATTCATCTATCGTTGGCATTGACGCTTCGAAATACGTATCCTCTTTTCGTGATAATGGTGGAATACGCGGCATAATAATAGCGGCTACAATACTTGCAACAGTAATCGTTAAATAAAATGGAACAAATAAATGCCCAATCCCAATGACTTGTGCAACGACAAGTGAGAAGGACACAGAAGCAATCGAGAATGTTGTCGCGATAACTGCTGCTTCACGCTTCGAGTAGTAGCCTTGGTCATATTGCTTCATTGTAACGAGTACACCGACTGGTGCGGCGCCCATCCATGATGCCATCGTATCAATAGATGCACGACCAGGTAATGTGAACAACGGTCGCATGACTTTTTTCAGTAAAGCACCAACGAATTCCATGAGTCCGAATTCAACAAGTAATGGAAGTAAAATTCCGGCGAATAAAAACCATGTTAATAAGACAGGTGCTAAATCGAATAATACGACACCACCTGTTGCCCCCGATGAAATAAAGGAAGGTCCGACACCATAATATGCCATATAGCCGACGATGAAGCCGAAAATACGTGTAATGATACCAAATGGACCTGCCATAAAGACCGACTTTAGAAATGGTTGATTGACAATAAAAGCCGGTTTAAAGAGCACCGTTAATAAAGTTGCCACCATTGTAAAACCAAGCAAACATAAGATGAAAAATGGAATTTGTTGTTCAAATGCCTGTAATAATGACGAAGCAAGTACTCCAACGCCAATTGTAATTTCCCCGTTTACTTTAATTGGCACTAAAAAAAGTAAAAAACCAATGAGTGATGGAAGTAGAAATTTCCATGCACTTTTTTTCGTCATTTCTGTATCCCTATTGTTGAACGTTGTCATAGTTGTCATCCCCTTTAGGAAGGCATGTTTGCAACATGCCTTATTCCTTATCCATACAGTTCTTGTAATGCTTCTTCTAACATATTGAGTCCATCGTCAATTTGTTCTTTTGTAACGGTTAATGGTGGAATCATCCGGATGACTTCTCCGACATTTCCGCATAAATAGAACAGGACCCCTTTTTCTAAACATTTATCAAGGACCTTCATGACAACATCGCCGTCAGATTTGCCTGTTTCCGGGTCGCAAAGCTCAATGCCAATCATTAAGCCAACACCGCGAATATCTTTTATCACATGATGTCGTTCTTTCATTTGTTCTAACTGCTCAACTGCGTATTGTCCCATATTGGTCGCATTATCGAGGAGTTGTTCTTCTTTCATTACGTCTAATGAAGCAAGTGCCGCTGAACAAGCGATGGGATTCCCGCCAAAAGTTGTTCCATGTGCACCAAGTGGCCATTGATCCATTAACTCTTTTGAAGCAACTGTCGCACTTAATGGGAGACCGGCTGCGATTCCTTTTGCGATGGCCATAATGTCTGGCGTTACATCAAATGTTTGGGCTGCGAACCAATTTCCAGTACGTCCAAAACCTGTTTGCACTTCGTCAAAGATTAATAAAATGCCGTGACGATCACAAATTTCGCGAATCTTTTTCAACCATGCTTTTGGTGGGATGACATATCCACCTTCTCCAAGAATAGGTTCAATAATCATACAAGCGACTTCTTCTGGGTCAACTTGATGATTAAAGAGTTTCTCTGCATCTCGTTCTAATTTTTCCGGGAAAAACACTTCAGGATCTGCCCCTTCTGGTAAGTCTTCTGGCAATGCATACGGTAACTGATAGGTTAACCATGAAGGTTGTAAGTGCTTGCGATATTTACTTTTTGACGTTGTAACACTTAACGCACCAATGGAACGACCGTGGAAACAGCCTGTAAATGAAACGGCATACGGTCTTTTGGTAACATATTTTGCGAGTTTTAAGGCACCTTCAATTGCTTCTGTTCCACTATTTGCAAAGAAGAAATTATCAAGTTTAGGTGGCATGATTTGTTGAAGCTCTGCTGCCAATTTTAAAATGGAGTCGTAAATAATGACACCTGATGGTCCATGTACTAAGTGATCGACACTATGTTTTATCGCTTCAACGACTTTTGGATGGCGATGTCCGACGTTTTCAACTGCAATTCCTGACGTGAAATCTAAATACTTTTTGCCATCTACACCGTAGTAATAGCATCCTTCTGCTTTTACAACAGGTAAGTTTGGATGGTCTTTTGCCATACTTGGTGCTAAATAATTTCCGATATGATCTACCATATGTAGCCAATTTTGTTGATCGTTCGTCATGTTGATCTAACTCCTTTATGTATCATCATTTAATCGAGCGTACACGACTATTTATCAATATTATTTGAAAGCGCTTACGAAATGGAAAATTCATAGCGTAAAATGAAGAAAAACATTGATAAATGTATACGTATCGTACTTCTAAAGACATAATGTCATGTGAAAAACGTTCGTGGAATATTCAGAAAAACGTTGTTTTCTGAATATTTATACGTTTATATAATGTGAATTAGAAGTTGAATACACTATAACTGATGATGTAAGAAAATTCAATATAATGTTACAAACTTGTGACGAATGACTAGAAGGTCATAGGTGGTAAGGCGGTAAAAAGTACGTGAGAAAGTTTTTGGAAAGTTGTGCGAAGCGATGTGCAATTGAAGATAGATGAATTATCTTGCATAGGTGTGCATCGACATTGGGCTTTCATGAGTGAAGGGTAGATAGGTGACCTTTTGCATCGAATTAACAGGCGTTGTAACCATCATATACGTATATTTGATTCAACTAGATTGAAAGGAGCTTTATGATGTGTGTTTAAAATCTATGAAAGATGTATTGTATCGAAAGAATTGATTATCAATGATGTAAAGTATCTGTATGGTTGATTGAGTAACCTAAATGGAAACGATATACTACTAGTAAGAGGTGACAATCATGATTCGAATCGGTGAAGTGATTTTCGAGAAGCGAACAGAAAAAGGATTAACCCAGCAACAAATAGCAGACTATTTAAACGTCACAAAGGCAACGATTTCGAAGTGGGAGAAAGGGTACAGCTATCCTGATATAACATTGTTGCCAGCTATCGCAGCTTATTTTGGGATTACAGTTGATGCATTACTACGTGCAAAACATGAAATGACAAAAGAAGCGATTAGGCAATGGTACACCCATTTTACAGAAAGATTTTCACAAGAGTCTTATGAAGAAGTGTTGGCAGATGTGAAGCGAGATCAGATCATTTACTATGATGATGATAACTTTTTATTGCAACTCGCGATTTTACGATTAAATCATATAGAATTGGCCGAAGATCAACAAGCTGCTTTACAAGATATCGTTCAAATAGTGGAACGAGTTGAAGAGATTACTGAAGATGTATGGATTCGGAGACAGGCGAATGTGTTAGTCGCAACGGTAGCTCTTTTTATGGGAAAGCCTGATCGAACATTAGAACGTTTAGCGGGTAGTGTGCGGCCAGTAATGGGGGAGGAAATGTTACTTGCTGAAGCCTATGAAGCAAAAGGTGAAGTAGAAGAAGCGAAAAAAGTCGTTCAATCTTTTCTATTCCAACAATTACTTGGCGTGATAGGCAGTAGTACGACGTATTTGCGGTTCATTCAAACAGATGAATGGGCTTTTCAAGAAACAGTAGCACGTATTGAAGCCATTATCCAAGCCTATAAAGTTGAACAATTGCATCCGAATGTTGTGTTGAAATCTTATTATACAGTGGCACAATTAAGTGCTTTCAAACAGTCGGAGCAACAATGTCGGCAATATTTAACGAAATATGTTCACGTCATTGTGACGCATTTATTTCCGATTCAATTATCAGGCGATCATTATTTTTCTTTGCTTGATGAATGGTTCGATACATTGGATTTAGGATCGAATGCACTACGTGATCCAGAGCTTGTGCGAAAATCAATTATGCAAACGTTCGCCCATCCAGCATTTGAAATATATGCAGAGAGCGAATGGTTTAGCCAATTATATGAACAGTTACGTCAATTACGTAAGGAGGAAAATATATGAATGATCCAGCAGTACTTATAGACTATTTACCGTTTTTAATTCCGTTAGGGGTGCTTCAAATTGGGTTGGCGATTTTTTCCATTATCCATATTGTACGTCATCCAAATTATAAATTTGGTACGAAGCCGATGTGGATCATCATCGTCGTTTTTATTAACTTTATTGGACCAATTCTGTATTTTATGTTTGGTAAGGGAGATGATCAGTGATGTTAACGATTGATCGATTAAATAAAAGCTTTGGGCAAAAACAAGTGTTGCATAATATTTCAATTGCGATTGATCAACATGAAATCGTCGCATTTGTCGGAGCAAATGGTGCTGGTAAGACGACATTGATGAAGTGTATGTTAGGGTTTTTGCCGTTTGAAGGAACTATTACCATTGCGGGAGAAGTTGTACAGTTTGGGGAAACGAAATCCAATGCGCATATTGGTTATTTACCAGATGTGCCGCAATTTTATCCATTTTATACGGCAAAGCAATATTTAAAGCTTTGCCAACAAGTGTCCGATCATGTTTCTGATGCAAGAATTGATGAAATGTTAGCATTGGTAGGTTTAGCTGACCGGAAAGAAAAAATTAGTCAATATTCTCGTGGCATGAAGCAACGGCTTGGCATTGCGCAAGCGTTATTGCATAAACCAAAATTATTAATTTGTGATGAACCGACATCGGCATTAGATCCAGAAGGTCGTTCTCAAATATTATCTATTTTAAAAGAAGCGAAACAAGAAACTGCGATTTTATTTTCAACGCATATATTGTCAGAAGCAGAACAAATTTCAGATCGATTGCTCATTTTACATGATCGAGAAATTAAATATGATGGTCCAATTGCGCGAAAACAATTTACTGGACAATATGAAATCCGTTTTGCGCAGCAGATAGATGCTGATTTCCAAGCACAATATCAATTAGAAAAAATGGGGGACGGTTGGAAACTTCATGTTCAAACAGCATTAGAGAAAGATGTTTTTTTAAGAGAAGCGACAAAGCGTTACTCCGTTGAACAGTTTACGCCTGTTGCGCAAACGGTCGAAGAGTTTGTAAAAGAGGTGACAGAACGATGAATGCATTCTTAAAAAAAGAATGGGATCAATGGTTTTTAACGAATAAATGGCTCATCTTTTTCGTTGTTTTTGTGGCACTCGGTATTATGAACCCATTTACAGCAAAAATTACTCCGACATTAATTGAAAATCTTGTTGGTGATGAAATGGCGGCTTTTATGGGCGATCCAACTGCAATTGATTCATGGTTACAATTTTTTAAAAATGTTCCACAAATAGGCTTAATTGCTTTCATTTTAATGATGGCCAATACGATGTCGAAGGAGTTACAGGAAGGCACGCTTCCCATCTTTTTAGCGAAAGGGCTAAGGCGCCGTGACGTAATTATGGCTAAATGGCTTTTCCATACGTTTATGTGGACAATTGGCTATATCGTTGCAATTGGTGTTACGTATGGTTATACCATTTATTATTGGGACCAATCAATCGTACAACAATTACCACTTGCTTTATTGGGCATCTATGTTTTTGGGTTGATGTTCATCAGTACAACATTATTTGGGAACACGGTCACAAATTCTACAATGGGCGGTTTGGCAGTAAGTGGGATTTTATTGGCGATAATCGTATTTGTTCATACATTTTTTGATTGGAAATGGAATCCATTGCAATTATTTAGTATGTTAGAAGAAAGATTGACGGAAAATGCATCTTTTTCATATATGGAGCCACTCCTTTTTATGGGGATTATGATCATTATCACAATCATCGGATCCATTTTGCATTTTAATCGACGAACATTATAACAGATTGCATGACATAAAAAGATGCGTAAGTTCCAGTAAGGAGGAACTTACGCATTTTTGTCATGCATCTTTTTTAGTATTTTGATCATCTTGTGCTTTGCGCTCAGTTTTAGGATCTTTTTTTATGTTGTAATACGATTCTGCACCTAATCCGCCTTCGTCAATCATTTGTGAAATCTTCTTCGAACGTCTTTCTCCTTCAATGATAACTTCTTTACGTTTTTGCTCACTCATGAACTACGCCTCCTTTAGCGAAATAGATTATGTATTCATTATTTACCCGAAAATATAAACCTTACACTTTTTTCGAGTTGAACAATTTGTTACAAATGAATCCATTCAAGAAAAGGTACTAGGAAAAAGAATCGACTTCGATAATCTTGGATTAAAAGGGTGCGCAAATCGTTCAACAGTTTATGACAACAGCGCTAACAGATAATACATAACAATGATGAATACGGGTATAGACGTGTAAAGAGTATATGCATAGGTGGTGGGAAAGATGACAAATGAACAACCAATAAAAGAGCAATTAGCAGTAAATCTAGCACAATTAAGACATGATGTTGATGCTGCGACATTTGAATTTGAGACGACAGAACAATTACCGAAATTAGAAGGCATTGTGGGGCAAACGCGTGGGAAAGCAGTAATGGAGTTTGGCTTGAATATTCATCAACAAGGTTATCATATATACGTTTCGGGGATTGCCGGGACAGGAAAGATGTCCTTTACCCAATCAATTGTACGTGAACATGCCGGAAATGATGTAACGTTGTATGACTGGTGTTATGTGCATAATTTTGAAGATGCTTATAAACCGACCGTCTTGCAATTACCGGTAGGAAAAGGGCGGGCATTTCAAAAAGACATGGATCAATTTATCCAACAGTTAGAGAAAGACCTCGTCATCGCTTTTAACGATGATTATTATCAAAAAGAAAAAACAACGATTTTACATGCATTTAAAGAAGAGCAGTCACGTATTTATGAAGAGATTAATGAAATGGCGAAATCTCACCAATTTATGATTCGTCAAACGAATAATGGTTTTGTCACGATTCCGATGGTGGATGGCGAACCGTTAAATGAAGAACAATATCATGCACTATCAAATGAAGTTTTGAAAGAAATCGATCAACGTTCAACAACTTTACAAGCGAAAATTGCCGAACATACAAACGAACTCCAACGAATTGAGGAAGACACGAAACATAAGATTATTGAATTGGATAAGAAAATGGTGTCCAATGCGGTAGAAGTGCATATGCGTCAATTGCGTAAAGCCTACGAAACAAGTGAAGGTGTGATGACGTATTTGCAAGCTGTTCAAGAAGATATGGTCGAGCATGCCGATCAATTTCTCGTTGAGGAGGAAGAAGAAACGCTTGGGGAGTTATTACAAGGAAGACAGCATGAAGATGTATATCAAAAATATGAAGTGAATTTATTTATTGATAATCGCCAAACAGAAGGTGCCCCCGTCGTGATTGCAGATAATTGCACGTACTACAATTTAATTGGAAAAGTAGAATATGAAAGTCGGATGGGCGTTATGTCAACAGACTTTACAAAGATTAAACCTGGATTTTTACATGAAGCAAATGGGGGCTACATCGTTATTCAAGCAAAAGATATTTTCACGAAAAACTTTGCTTGGGAAGGGTTGAAACGTGCATTATTGAATCAAGAATTACACATTGAAAACTTAGGAGAACATTCGGGGCTTGTTGCAACAACATCGATTAAGCCAGAGGCAATTCCGCTACATGTCAAAGTAGTGTTAATTGGCAATATGGATCTGTATCAAATGCTTTATCATCATGACGAAGATTTTAGGAAGCTGTTTAAAATACGGGCTGATTTTGATGTTGAAATGGATTTTTCTGAAGATCATATGATGAAATTGGCGCAATTTATTCATACGCATTGTCAAAGACATGGCTTACGTCATTTTGATAAATATGCAGTTGCACGTGTTGTAGAATACAGTATGCGCTTAGCAGGTCATCAGCAAAAAATGTCTACACGATTTAATCGGTTAGTTGAAATCATTTATGAAGCGGATACGTGGGCATCGATGGAAAAAGTTGATGTTGTTCAAATGGAACATGTAGAACGAGCGATTACAGAGCGAGCTTATCGATCTGGGTTATTTGAAGAGAAAATTCATGAGAGAATCGCGGATGGAACAGTTCTGATAGATACAAAAGGTGCCGTTATTGGTCAAGTGAATGGGCTTTCAGTTTACCACTTAGGGGAGTATCAATTTGGCAAACCTTCTCGCATTACAGCAACGACTTTTATTGGAAAGACGGGAATTATCAATATTGAACGAGAAAGTGAAATGGATGGGAATATTCACCGAAAAGGCGTCTATATTTTAGGCGGCTTCTTAGGAGAACGTTTTGCGCAGCATCATCCACTTGCCTTAACTGCCCATTTAGCATTTGAACAATCTTACGGTGGTATTGATGGTGATAGTGCATCTAGTACAGAGTTATATGCATTATTATCGAGTTTAGCAAAACTCCCCATTAAGCAAGGACTAGCAGTTACTGGTTCTGTGAATCAAAAAGGTGACATTCAGCCTATCGGTGGTGTGAATGAAAAAATTGAAGGGTTTTATGAAGTTTGTAAAACACAAGGGCTGACAGGCGAACAAGGTGTGTTAATTCCGCACCAAAACATCGCGAATTTAATGTTAAAAGAGGAAGTTGTACAAGCCATTCGAGAAGGGGAGTTTTCTGTCTATGCCATTCGAACAATTGAAGAAGGCATTGAATTATTAACAGGTGTCGAAGCGGGAACGATTGAGAAAGAAGCAAGTGTTTATGGCAAAGTGGCTGCAACGTTGAAACGCTATGCTCAGGAAGCATTTCACCAACAACATAAGGCGTAAATAACTATTTTTTATATAAAATGAACATGACGCCATTAAAAGTGTTAAAATAAATAGTTATAGAAAAAGAAACGCATTCAAAGGGGGAAAGAGAATGAAGCAGAAAACAGAACAATGGTCATCGAAATTAGGATTTATCCTATCGTCTGCAGGTGCAGCGATTGGATTAGGCGCCATCTGGAAATTCCCGTACGTCACGGGAATGAGTGGGGGAGGTGCATTTTTTCTTATATTCGTTTTGTTTACCGTGTTGATTGGGTTACCGCTTTTACTTGCTGAGTTTATCATTGGCCGTGGCTCCGGTAAAGAGGCGATTAGTGCCTATAAAAAGTTGGCGCCGAAAAGTGTGTCGATTTGGATTGGACGACTGGGCGTTGTCGGTTGTTTCTTATTACTATCGTTTTATAGTGTGGTAGGTGGTTGGGTACTCATCTACAGTTCAATGTCTGTACTCGGTAGAATTATTGCGCCTCAAGTAGAATACGGTGCATTATTTGAAACTGTTATAGGTACACCATGGATTACAATCATCGGCTTATTCATATTTACTTTGGCAAATGTCATCGTCGTCTCTTCAGGGATACAAGCGGGAATTGAAAAAGCGAATAAATATATGATGCCATTATTATTCATCTTTTTCCTCATTCTTGTCGTTCGTGCACTTACCTTAGACGGTGCAATGGAAGGGGTTCAATTTTTCCTAGCACCAGATTTCTCGAACATTACGGGCGATTCTATTTTATATGCACTTGGACAATCATTTTTCTCATTAGCTGTTGGGTTTTCTTGCATGGTTACGTACAGTTCATATTTAAAGAAAGATGTTAGCTTGCCGCAATCTGCTGGCACAGTCGTAAGTTTAAATATTTTAGTATCGTTATTAGCAGGCTTAGCGATTTTTCCAGTCGTTTTTGCATTTGGTTATGAACCTGCAGAAGGACCGGGGTTACTCTTTATCGTCCTCCCTGCGATTTTTTCGGAAATCCCATTCGGTAGTGTATTTTTAGCGTTATTCTTATTATTGTTTTTATTTGCGACATTAACGTCATCCTTTAGTTTATATGAAATTATTGTTGCAGCGGTGACAGAGAATCGTAAAGCACGCCGCAAACCAACAACTTGGATGATTGGACTTGTCATCTTTGCGGCTGCGATTCCATCAGCGCTCGCGTCCAGTAGCTTATCAAATGTGTTGATTTTTAATCAAAGTATTTTTGATGCAACGGATTTTTTAGTGAGCAATATGATGTTGCCAATCGGTAGTTTCTTGATTGCCATTTTCATCGTTCGTAAAATGGATCAAGCATTAGTAAAAGAAGAATTCCATTTAGCAAATGGGATATCATCAAATGTTTACCATATCTGGCATTTTCTAATGAAATGGATCATCCCATTAACGATCGTAATCGTTATGTTCAATACACTTGGTATTTGGTGAAAATGGTTTGAACTTGTGATGGGAGTGGTATACTAATATTTTGTATATGAACGATTAAATCTGATGTGTATCGATAAATTATGAAGGCAAATTTGTACGCAATTTGAATGGAGCGCCCCTTGACAACTGTCGGGGGTTTTTCTATCCAACGAGCGAAAAATTCGAAAGGTGGTTGTACACGTGCCACAATCTATGCAAAATCGATCTGCCATCCTAGCTGGTTGGATTAGTTTAGTAAGTAATATTGTATTAACCATTTTAAAAATTGCAGTGGGAACCATTTTTCATAGTCCGGTACTGTTAGCGGATGGCTATCATAACGCTGGGGATGTTGTCGCGAGTGCTGCTGCTTTAACATCCATGCGTGTCTCAAAACGTCCCGCAGATGAAGACCATCCGTACGGACATGGCAAAGCGGAAGTGATTAGTTCGGCAATTGTTGCACTTATATTAGGTGTTGCAGCATTATATATTGCGTATGAATCCATCCAAGCATTTTTCTCTCCCCCTGAAAAAGCGAGTATGATTGCTTTCATAACAGCAGTTATTTCGCTCATTGTGAAACAAGTTTTATATTTATATACGATTCGTATCGGTAAAGCGATGAATAGTAAAGGGTTAATTGCGACCGCATATGATCATCTAGCAGATGTTTATGCTTCACTAGCAGCGGTTATTGGGATTGGTTTAGCTATGGTTGGTAGCCATTATCAAATTTTATTATTATCGTATGGAGACCCGATTGCAGGCTTAATTGTTACGGTTCTCGTTTTTAGATTAGCGTATGAAATGGGAAAAGAGGCATTGGATACGTTAATGGAAAAAAGTGTTGAACCTGAAATGTTAACAGAATTTAGGGCGCTTATTTTAACGGTACCCGAAGTGAAACGAATCGATCGTTTACGTGCTCGTGAATTAGGTCATTATAAGCTCATTGATTTACGAATTGGTGTGGATGGTCGTCTAACGATTCAGGAAGGACATGACATCATCCGGAAAATTAAACAGACGATTATGGATGCGCATCCCGATGTTGATGAAGTGCTCATTCATTTAAATCCGTGGTATCCCAATGAATGATGCGAAAAAAACACGCAGTAAGCATTTATCATACAATGGCATGGATGTTTGCGGTCTTTTTTGTCGCATGTAGAATAGGTTCGTTTCGGCATCATCTGTTCGTGTCAGTTTGACCTTTCATAAGCGTCATTTATCATATCCTGTTATGCTTGATGCATTTCACTTAAACGAGAAAAAACTGTTGTCGAATATAACAGTTTTTTCTCATTTATAAGTGGATTTCCTATGCTTTTACAGATTCAAGTTTTTCTTGGCGAATTTCTTTTGCGGCTTCAATCATTACGTTCAATGCAGCAATTGTCTCATCTTCTTGACGTGTTTTTAAGCCGCAATCTGGGTTAATCCAAAATTGTTTTGGATGAATCGTTTGAAGGGCGCGGTAAATATTATGCTTAATCTCCTCTTTGCTCGGAACACGTGGGCTATGAATATCATATACACCAAGTCCAATTTCTTTATCATATGTGTTTGTTTCAAACGCTTCGATAATCTCTACGCAAATGAGCTTGTACATGTCACATCTTGAACGGTTAAATTTTCCATTACTCGTATATTCTAATTAAAATATTTATGATGAAATTGATTCGAAAGAAGAGAGTGTGGAAATTCAAAAGATTCACTATTAAACTTACAATCAAATCATGGCAAGCATCATGAATTTCTTTTTCAAAATGACGAACAATCCCTAGATAAAAATCAAAATGATAAGCATTTCATTGACACAAAATGTCCATATTCGTGTACGCTATAGTAGAGTACAAGTTTTAGGGGGATAAGTACAATGGAAAACAAAATAGATCAATTTAGAGCAGCGATGGGTAACTATCCGACTGGTGTTACGGTTGTGACTGCTTATAACCGTGCTGGGGAGCCGATCGGATTAACTGTGAACTCATTTGCATCGGTTTCATTAGAACCGACACTAATCTTATGGTCGATTGATAAAGGCGTCAGTTCATATAATGATTTTATGGAAGTAGACCATTTTGCAGTCAATATTTTAGCCGCAGACCAAGGCAATATTTGTAAAACATTTGCGGGTCGCGTTGAAGATCGTTTTGGTCAAGTCGAATGGGAGAAATCGGCACTCGCATTACCTGTGCTCCATGACACATTAGCAACACTACAATGTAAAGTACATAATCGCGTTGAAGCGGGTGATCATACAACAATGATTGGTGAAGTATTGGATATTACCAATCGCGACAAAAAGCCATTATTGTATCATAAGCGTCATTTTGGCGAGATTCCAGAAACATTTTATCGTTAATATATGCGGTCATCTACAAATATATGTAGATGACTTTTTTTATGATCGTGTTGATACGGGAGTTGATTGACGTGCTTTTTGTAAAGCTTGCGCGAGATCAACGATTAAATCCTGTGCCTCTTCTACACCAACAGAAAATCGTAACAGCTTATCGCAAATACCACGTTCAATTCGTTCCTTTTCAGGAATTTCTGCATGGGTTTGTGTCGTTGGATACGTTATAAAACTTTCCACACCACCTAGACTTTCTGCAAATGTAATGACTTGTAAGTTTTGTAAGAATGGATCAACCCACTCACTTTGTTGTAAGCGAAATGAAATCATGCCACCAACTCCTGCATATAACACGTCTTGAATTTCCGGTTGTTCTTGAAGGAATTTTACGAGTATTTTTGCATTCGCATCATGTTGCTGCATTCTTAAATGCAAGGTTTTTAAACCGCGAATAATGAGCCATGCATCTTGTGGTGATAAAGTTGCACCAATTGCATTATGATGTTCAAATAAACGATCACATAGCGTTTTGCCTTTAGCGATGACAAGACCCGCTAGGACATCATTATGCCCGCCAATGTATTTTGTAGCACTGTGTACAACGATATCCGCACCTAACTCGATTGGGCGCTGAAAATAAGGTGTTAAAAATGTATTATCGACAATGAACAGCAATTGATGTTCTTCCGCAATGGTTCCTATACATCGAATATCAATCGATTGCATAAGGGGGTTTGTAGGAGTCTCAATAAAAATCGCTTTCGTATTCGCTTGAATTTTTGCGCGTACATCATCGTGATCATTGAAATCCGCTTCAATTGTTTCAATGCCGTAATGTTGTGCATAATAATCAAATAAGCGAAATGTTCCACCGTATAAATCTTTTGGAACAATCAATCCATCGCCAGACTTAAAGAGTGACAATACGAGTTGAATCGCTGCCATTCCTGAACTACAAGCAAATCCTGCATCACCACATTCTAACGACGCAATACCTTCCTCTAACAAATACCGTGTAGGATTTTTTGTTCGTGCATAATCATACCCTGTTGATTTGCCAAGTCCTGCATGTTCATAAGCAGTTGATAAATAAATGGGTGCGCTAATTGCACCTGTTTTGGCATCACTCCGATTGCCTAATTGTACGAGTTGTGTAGAAATATGTTTTGACATGTCAATCTCTCCTTTTTTTCATCATCAAATCAAAAACGAGGCTTCTTCGTAAGAAGAAAGCCTCGTCGTCAACGATTTGCTAGTCTTCTTATCTGCAAGTGAAGTGACTTCACTTTTGGAATTAGCACCGTACAAAAAGCCGGTTGCTGAGATGTCATCAGGCCAAGTCCCTCAATCTCTCTTGATAAGAATGATTTAATTGTTTGAAAATTCGATTTCTCATACTGTACCATATTCAAAAAAACGTTGCAACATGTATGATGAGAAAATTCATGTAAAATAAGAGGGAAGATGTGTTTACGATGGAAAATATATGAGCTGAACATATAACGTAAAAAAATGAAGGAGTAGATGAGAAAATGAAGGTTTTTTGGGCACGAATACCATTAGAAGTAGGTGAAACTTATTGTGCCGCGACAAAGAAAGGGCTATGTTTTATTGGTTCACCAAATGAGTCGTTCGCGCAATTGGAGAAATGGGTTAACCATCGTATAGGAACTGTGGCGTTGATTCATGAAAAACGATATTTGCAACCTTATCTAGTCCAATTAAATGCTTACTTACGTGGTGAAATCAAAGCATTTACCATTCCTATTGACTTACACGGGACCGATTTTCAACGGATGATTTGGGAGGCACTCTGCCAAATTCCATACGGGCAAACGACTAGCTATCGTGCACTCGCACAAATTGTTGGACGACCAAAAGCCGTACGCGCTGTAGGGAATGCGGTTGGTGTGAATCCATTATTATATATTGTACCCTGTCATCGAGTCGTTCCAACATCAGGTGGTCTTGGCGGATTTCGAGCGGGGATTGCATTGAAAGAACATCTCTTAACGATTGAACAAGAAAGTGTAGGACATGGATCATGGCAAAACAATTAAACTTTACTGAAGGCAATCTATTTAAGCAATTGCTCCTTTTTTCGACACCGATTTTATTGACAAACTTGCTACAAATATCGTATCAATTTATCGACAGCTTATGGGTCGGAAATTTAATTGGTGCGAATGCATTAGGTGCTGTGTCGATATCAGGGACCATTATATTTACCATTTTATCATTTATTATTGGTTTAAATAATGCAGCGCTCACGATATTATCCCAGCAAAAAGGAAAAGGAGATGAAGAAGGGCTTAAGCGTTATTTAAATGCATTTGTCGTAATGACGTCGCTTATGTCAATTGGTTTAGGGAGCATTGGATGGATCTTTGCAGAGGGGATTTTACGATTGATTCAGACGCCAGAAGTGATGATTCCGTTAGCAACTTCTTATTTGAAAATTAATTTTATCGGGATGATTTTCTTATTTGGCTATAATTTTATCGGAACCATTTATCGATCAGTTGGGGATTCGAAAACACCGCTTTATTTTGTTTTAACGGCAGTTGTACTAAATACTGTACTAGATCCATTATTGATTGCCGGGTTGAATTTAGGGGTGGATGGTGCAGCGTATGCGACGGTCATTTCACAAGGTTTCGCTTTTTCAATTGGTTTATTTTATACGCTAAAAAAACGATTAGTCCCTTTTATCAAGCCGACGATTCCGACAAAACAAGAGGTTACCGCCATTTTATCATTAGGCATTCCAGCAGGTTTACAAATGAGTGTGATTTCAGCGGGTGTGATGGCCATTATGAGTGTTGTTGCATCCTTTGGTCCAGCGGTTGTAGCAGGTTACGGAGCTTCTCAGCGATTAGATAGTTTAATTATGTTGCCGGCACAGGCGTTAAGTGTTGCGGTGAATAGTATGGCAGGGCAAAATATTGGTGCCAATCGTTGGGATCGTGTCAAGAAAATTACGCTATATGGTTTTATCTACAATTTTATCATTATGACAACGCTTGCTGCAATCATGTTTTTATTGGCAGAATACGGGATACGTTTATTCATTCAAGAGGAACCAGCTGTTCAATTTGGAACGATGTATATCAAAATGATTGCGTTCTTTTATCCATTTTTAGGGATTAACTTTGTGTTAAATGGAACAGTTCGAGCTGCGGGCGCTATGTTTCAAGTGCTTTTATTAAATATCATTTCATTTTGGGTATTGCGCTATCCGCTGACATTTTTATTGTCATCGATATATGGAGAAAAAGGGATCGCACTCGGTGTTGGCTTTAGTTTTGTAATGAGTAGTGCGCTTGCATTTTTATATTACCGATTTGGTAAATGGCGTCATATACAGTTGGAAAAAGCATCGAAGTAAGGCAAATGTATCAGAAATCAGCTATAGTATAGATGAACAAAAGATGAATAGGAGTGGATTGTTATGGATACTTATCCAAATTGTCCAAAATGCCAATCGACGTATACGTATGAAGATGGCAATGTATTTGTATGTCCAGAATGTGCACATGAGTGGACGGTAGCGTCTGAAGAAGCAGCTGAAAATGAAAAAGTGTATAAAGACGCAAATGGCAATGTGCTCGTAGATGGAGACACGGTTATTGTCACGAAAGATTTAAAAGTAAAGGGTAGTTCACTAGTTGTGAAAAAAGGAACAAAAGTAAAAAGCATTCGCCTCGTAGATGGAGATCATGATATTGATTGTAAAATCGATGGTATTGGTGCCATGCAATTAAAAACAGAGTTTGTGAAAAAAGCGTAAGTGATTTCTGAAAAAGGTGGCATATACATGCCCTTCATATTTAAAAAATATGGGATAAGAAGGGGCAGGCGGTAGAAGAAAAGAGTTTTTAATCCTTCGAACGCTTCCGTGTACACGAATAAAAACATCGTCAAGTTCAAAGAAATATATGTTCTGAACTTGATGATGTTTTTTATGGTATTTAAATCGTTGTCATATACAGCCTAAGTGCACGCGCGTGTAATTGAATATGTATAGGTGTTTCAGTTACAATCTCGCCGTCAATCATAGCAGGCATTGGGGGATTCGTTTCGATATATACGGAAGACCCTTCTTCGTAAGTCACCCCGGATTCGTGAATGATTTTTTGGCGTAATAACGCTGGGAAAATCTTTGTGAATGCAAGAAGTTTCGGTAATGTATGGAAAATAGTCGTATTGAAACGACCGTCAGTTGGGTCTGCTGTTGGACAAATCATTAGCCCACCCCCGTAAAATTTGGTATTACCGCAAGCAATTAGCCATGTATTTTCATAAGTTGTCGTTTCTCCATTTAATGTGATCTTCGCTTGAAAAGGCTTTGAAATGACAACGGCATGAAGCACACCAATGATATAGCTTAGGGAATTTAACTTCATTCGATTGAGCGATTTTTTATAAGGCGCTTCATTAACTAATTGTCCAATCGTTGCGTCTAGTCCGACACCGCTTACGGTCAAACCAAAATGCCCATTTACTTCTAACAGATCCACAACTTGTACGGTTCTTTTTAGGAGTTGTTGTACAAAGCGTTTTGCCTTTGTTGTTAGACGAAACATATTGGCAATGTCATTTCCTGAACCAGTCGGGAAGACGGCTAAGCCGATGGTCGTATTCGCAAGGACTTGTAAGACGCTATGGACTGTGCCATCTCCACCGATTATCCCGACTGTTTGGATGGGCGCCTCTTTTATTTTCCGTGTTAGTTGCCGTTTTGTTTCCTCAGCAGAAGTGCATAATAATGCTTCATATGGAACGTTCATTGCAAGGAGTTCATGCTCGATTTCTTTCCACTTTTCAAGCCCTTTCCCATTCCCAGCTCGATGATTAATGATAAATAGCAATTGTTCATCCCTCCTCGAAAACCAATCATTTTTCTCTAAAAAGTTTCATCTTTCAAAAAATGTATATAGTAATTGTAACAATAAATTAGAACTTGCTGTATAATATGTACGAATTTTCAATTCGTTTCATTGTAGAAAAGGGGGAGGCGAGAGAATGTTTCAATCAAAACATGAACAAAGGGATGCCCAGTTGCCTGCAGCACGAGATCGAATTAAAGCGGCAATTGAGAAAGATTTAGCGGAAGATCCATCCATTTTAGCTTTATTTTATGGTGGTTCGGTAGGGAAAGGAAATTCAGATCGTTATTCAGATATTGATTTGCGGATTATTGTTGCGGACGATATGTTTGATATGTATCGTGAAAAGATGAAGCAACGTGCCAATCGGTGGGGCAATGTTCTTTTCTATGAAGAGATGCCATTGGCTTATTATTGTACATTTCATTACGATAGTTTTGTTAAAGTAGATTTATTTCAATATCGCCTGAAGGATGTATTGCCTTCTTTTTGGTTACGTCATATTGAGATTTTCTATGATGCTACAGGAATGTTAGAAGATGTCGTTCAGAAATCTAAAGAACTTGTATTCGATCCATCGATAGAAGATGTGCAGTTTTGGCGTACGAAATTTTTTGCGTCAGTTCATGAGCTATACCGGCGCGTTATGCGTGGAGAATTGTATTATGCATTAAGTTGTCTTGATACGATGCGCTTTTTAATGACTGTTGGCTGGTATATGGAAATGGGCATTCAACCAAACGCACTTGGAGATTGGGCGAAAATTGAAGGGGCTCGGAGTTTATTAACGGAAGCACAACAAGCAGAGCTTGCAACTTGGGAATGCGGTAGAGATGAAGAAGAATTAATGCATGTGGCTGAGAAGATTGTTCAATCTTTTAAACAAATTCACGCATCATTATGTGCGCAAGTTGGACTGAAAGAGGATGAAGCTTGGGTCGATGACATTATGCAACAAGTCTTTTAAGCAAGATAGCAATTCGTTGAGTTTGGCGCCGAATTGCTATCTTTTTTTCATCCAAAAATGAATAAAGAAGATCACGATTCCACTGTAAATTAGGTGGCTGAAAGTCCAATAGAACCATCCATAGAAATCATTAGCAGCTGGCGGACCTTCGGTGAAATACGATAGAAAATAGAGCACGGATGAACCACCCGTATAAACGATTACATAGGGAAGTACCGCGTATTGTCGTCCGAAAAATTGAAGCACGTAAAAAACACCGATTACACTTATAAAGCAAAACACAATGTGGAAAGTGAAACCAAAATACTTGAGATGTTCGAATTGACGTAAAATGGGAATGTAGTCAGCATTATATAGTAATCGATAAGCTTCATTTCCTGTCCACTGATAAATGCCATACATAGAAGCAGCAAGCCCGATGCTCGCGATAAGACTAATCAATGTCAACTGTAGAAAGCGCATATCAAACACCTCGTCTTTTCTGTTCATTGACCATCTATTCCCTTTTTAGGCACATTTGAAAAGGACGACAGCTACGCTAACGAAAGAAAAGGACGTTCTTTTTTCCACTCAACAAATACGGATAAGTTAAATGCTTCCGATAATAACGCATTTGTTAAAAGTTCCTCTTTCCGTCCTTGTGCAATGATTTGTCCATCTTTTATGAGAAGCACATGAGAGATACTTTCCACAATTTCTTCAATATGATGGGTTACATAGATGACATGACAGTGATAGGTTGTAATATTACGGACGAGTGCTAATAATTGTTCGCGGGACCGCACGTCTAAACCAGAACATGGTTCGTCTAAAATTAATAATTTTGGATTGCTCATCAAAGCCCTTGCAATAAGAACACGTCGCTGTTCACCTTGAGATAACTGCTGAAACGGACGGTCTTTTAAGTAGTACAGTCGTAATTGTTGAAGTAGTTGAACTGCTTGTTGTTCGTCAGCTTCTGTATACGTTTCATACAACCCAAATGATGCAAATTTCCCACTGATGACAACATGGAGCGCTGTTTCTTCGTTGACCATTGAAGCAAAACGGTCCAGTGCACTACTAACAAAACCAATTTCTTTGCGTAATTCATGTAAGTTTGTTTTTCCAAATAACTTACCAAGAATGGAAACTTCTCCAGTTGTTGGGAAGTGATACCCATTAATGATGTTTAATAAAGAGGTTTTTCCAGAACCATTTAAGCCCAATATTGCCCAATGTTCTCCCTCGTTTACTTCCCATTGAATGTTTTCCAATAATTGTTGTTGATTGCGCGTAAGCGATACATCTTTCATTTGAATAATGGATTGCACGGCTACTCCTCCTCGTATGGATCAGTTCATCCATCTCCTTATCACTTTATCCGCATTAGCATTGCGAACTTTATGCATAAAATAGAAAGAAGATGGTAGCGATATCGGCTGAATACAATGTTCATTCAGTCGCGATAAGTATGTACGTTGACGGTGATCAATAGGCTGCAGAATGTTTATGCACCTTGACAATGCGAAATTGCTGTACATATGTATGTAGATTATACAGAAAATTCTAATCCTTTGAAAGCGTGTAAATGAAGAGCAGCAACAGTAAATATTTGATACGCTATAGAAGTAAAGGCTTATTGAAGGAGATGACAAATTGGGTTGGATTTATGTTCTTTTTGCTGCCATCGTGGAAGTGTTTTGGGTGATTGGTTTACGATATTCTGAGTCGGTTTGGGAGTGGCTTGGAACAACGATTATGATTATATGTAGTTTTTATTTTATTATTAAAGCTTGCGAGAAATTGCCATCGGGAACGGTATATGCGGTTTTTACAGGTTCAGGTGCCGCGGCGATTGTCCTCATTGATGTATTGTTTTTCAAGACGCCGTTTACACTCGTTCAAGGGCTTTGTATCGGGTTAATTATCATTGGGGTTATAGGCATTAAACTAACGACAGATGAAAAAGTCGAGGTGAACTAAATTGGCATGGGTATATTTAATCATCGCAAGTTTCGGAGAAATTTTTGGTGTGCTTTGTATTAATTTATATTTGCAAAAAAAATCGCTTAGTCGTCTTGCACTGCTTGTTCTAACATTTACATTTGGTTTCATCTTTTTATCGTTGGCGATGCAAAGCATTCCAATGGGCACGGCATATGCAGTTTGGACAGGATTAGGTGCTGCGGGGGCAGTGTTAATCGGAATTCTCTTTTTCAAAGAAGGTGCCAATTGGAAGCGGTTATTGTTTTTAGCTTGTATCATATCAGGAGCTGTCGGATTAAAATTATTTGGTGGATAAACGAAATCGAATGAAAAGGGTCTAAATGCTTTGAAATTGTAGAAATAGTGTATAATACAAGTATCTAAAATTTTGGAAGAAGGTTATGATTGTGAGTTCTCATTATGTAGATGACAGTAACGCTTTACATACCGATTTATATCAAATTAATATGGCAGAAACGTATTGGGCAGATGGTATTCATAATAAAAAATCTGTTTTTGAATTGTTTTTCAGAAACTTACCATTTGGCAATGGGTATGCGATATTTGCGGGATTGGAGCGTATTCTTGACTATTTACGTAATTTCCGTTTTTCGGAAAGTGATATTGCTTATTTAAAAGAAGAAGTCGGATATCGCGATGATTTTTTAGCTTATTTAAAAGATCTTCGTTTTACCGGTGATGTGTATTCAATGGTTGAAGGGGAAGTCGTATTTGCGAATGAGCCGCTTGTTCGTATTGAGGCGCCATTAGCAGAAGCGCAATTAGTTGAATCTGCTTTGTTAAATATCGTCAACTATCAAACATTAATCGCAACAAAAGCGAGCCGTATTAAGCAAGTAGCCAAAGATGAAACAGTCATGGAATTTGGAACACGTCGCGCACAAGAAATGGATGCAGCTATTTGGGGTGCGCGTGCAGCGGTGATTGGCGGCATTGAAGCGACTAGTAATGTTCGTGCTGGAAAACGTTTTAATATTCCGATCTCAGGAACGCATGCACATTCACTCGTCCAAGCCTATAAAAATGAATATGAAGCATTCCATGCCTATGCAAAACGTCATAAAGATTGCGTCTTTTTAGTTGATACGTATAACACATTAAAAATTGGGGTACCGACTGCGATAAAAGTTGCAAAAGAATTAGGCGATCAAATTAATTTCATCGGTATTCGGTTAGATAGTGGAGACATTGCCTTTTTATCAAAAGAGGCACGTCGTATGTTAGACGAAGCAGGATTTCACGACGCAAAAATTGTTGTGTCGAATGATTTAGATGAATATACAATTTTAAACTTAAAAGCACAAGGTGCCCAAGTTGATGTATGGGGGATTGGTACGAAGCTCATTACGGCATATGATCAACCAGCATTAGGGGCTGTCTATAAAATTGTAGCGATTGAAAATGAAGCGGGCGAAATGGAAGATACAATCAAAATTTCTTCTTCACCTGAAAAAGTAACGACACCAGGTCAGAAAAATGTTTACCGAATTATTGACCGCGAAAATGGAAAAGCTGAAGGGGATTATATTACTTTACAAGATGAAAATCCAGCAGCTGAAAAACGCATTAAAATGTTCCATCCTGTGCATACATTCATTTCAAAATTTGTCACGAATTTTGAAGCACGAAATTTACATGTAAAAGTTGTGGAAGCAGGACAAGTAATTTATAACTATCCGACGATTGAAGAGATACTTCAACACTCGACTGACAGTTTAAATTTACTGTGGGATGAATATAAACGTTCATTAAATCCAGAAGAATATCCAGTCGATTTAAGTCAGAAATGTTGGGACAATAAGATGAACAACATTGAAGAAACGAAAGAAATGGTTGAGCTGTATATTGAAGGAGAGCGATAAGATGGATGATGTACAACGTCAAATTATCGAAGAACTAAAAGTGAAGCCTGTGATCGATGTTCAAGAAGAAATTCGATTATCGATTGATTTACTGAAAGAATATGCGAAAAAGCATGCCTTTGTGAAAGGGTTCGTGCTTGGAATTTCCGGTGGACAAGATTCAACACTTGTTGGGAAACTTGCGCAAATGGCTGTTGATGAGCTAAATGAAGAAGTTGGAGAAGAACGTTATCAATTTATCGCTGTACGTTTACCGTATGGTTTACAATTTGATGAACAAGATAATGCAGATGTGCTTGCGTATATTCAACCTTCTAAAACGTATACGATCAATATTAAAGCTGCAGTCGATGCAAGTGTAAAAACATTGGCGGATGCAGGTGTGATGTTAACGGATTATGCAAAAGGAAATGAAAAGGCACGTGAGCGAATGAAAGCGCAATACTCAATTGCCGCGATGCACCAATGCGTCGTGTTAGGGAGCGATCATGCAGCAGAAGCAATTACGGGCTTTTACACAAAGTTCGGTGACGGTGGTGCGGATATTATGCCGATTTATCGTCTTAACAAAAGACAAGGTCGGGCATTGCTAGAAGCATTACAATGCCCACCCCATTTATATGAGAAAGTCCCGACAGCTGATTTAGAAGAAGATCAACCAGCCCTTCCAGATGAGGAGGCACTAGGTGTTTCTTATGCGCATATCGATGATTATTTAGAAGGCAAAGAAATACCAGCTGAAGCAAAGAAAGTATTAGAAGGCCATTATGCTAAATCGATGCATAAACGTCATATGCCAATTACCGTATTCGATGACTTTTGGAAATAATCTTGAAAACTTATCCGGTTGCAACAACACATTGCAATGCGGATAAGTTTTTTTAGGTTCTATGATCACGATCGTTGTTTGAAAACAATGAAACACTTAGTGACAGATCATTTTAATTTTCCAAATGATTAAAAGTGCACTGAACATGCCAAAGATGATACTATCACATTAAAGAGAAATAACTATGTATCGATTAAAGATGAAAGAATATCTATTGTTCACAAGGAATATTCGAGTAAAGGTAGGGAATATCATATGACAAATGATTATGAAAAAATCCAGGCGATGATTCGGAATGTTGAACGTGTTATCGTCGGAAAAAGAGCAATGGTAGAACTCGTTGTAACAGCATTACTTGCGGAAGGTCATATTTTACTAGAAGATGTGCCAGGCGTTGGAAAAACGATGATGGTGCGTGCGTTTGCCAAATCGATTGAAGGAGACTTTAAACGAATTCAATTCACACCTGACCTATTGCCCTCAGATGTGATTGGAGTATCCATCTACAATCCGAAAGAATTATCTTTTGAATTTCGTCCAGGACCGATTATGGGGAATATCATTTTAGCTGATGAAATTAACCGTGCATCTCCTCGAACGCAATCGGCATTATTAGAAAGTATGGAAGAACAATCAATGACCGTTGACGGCAATACGATTGTATTGGAAAAACCATTTTTAGTAATTGCCACGCAAAACCCGATTGAACATGAAGGGACGTATCCATTACCCGAAGCGCAGTTGGACCGTTTTTTATTGAAATTAAAAATGGGCTATCCTTCTCGTGAAGAAGAGTTAACAGTCCTACAACGTGCGATTGGGCAGGAACCCATTGAACAAATCGAAGCGGTCATGACACGCCAACAACTTGTTCAATTGCAACGAGCAGTAAAAGAAATAGCCGTTCAAGATCATGTAAAACACTATATAATTGATTGCGCACGCGCGACACGTGAACATCCGTCTATTCAATTAGGCGTGAGCCCTCGAGGGTCAATCGCCTTAATGAAAGCGTGTCAGGCATATGCATTTATTCAAGGGCGTGCATTTGTAACACCAGACGATGTGCAATATATGATGCCTTTTGTCTGTACACATCGTATTGTATTAGGTCCAGAAGCGCTGTATGACGGAAAAGATGGCGAGCAAATTATCCGTGAAGTGATTCAACAAATACCTGTGCCTGTAGAAAGAATGTCTCGTTAAATGAAGCAAGTCGGACGATTACTCGGGCGCTTATGGCAATTCATCGTTTTGCTCGTCATTATGATCGGTGCGCTATTTTTCGCATTGTTTCAAGGAAATGCTGTAAGTTGGGCAATCTTTTATGCACAGTTACCATTTACACTTTATGCTTTACTCGTTTATATGTATCCATTATCTTTTATGACAATTGAACGTCATGTAAGTCGTGAACGATTGCAATATGGTGACACTTTACAAGTAACGGTTATTGCGCGCAAAAAAGTACCGTTTCCTCATTTTTACTTTGTGATGTTGGATCGTTGGTATGTAAAAGGTGCAAAAACTCCCTTTTATGAAGCTAAAAAATTTGTCATGTTTATCCTAAAGAAAGAAATAACATGGCATTATACAATTGAACAGATGCCTCGAGGAGAATACGAAGCAACTGTCATACAATTGGAAGTTGCGGATATCGTCAACTGGGTGCAGCGTACGAAATCAATAGCGACGTTGAATGAAGTGCTCGTCTATCCACGAACAATTGCATTAACAGAGGAATGGACGATGTTTGCAAATGAGACCAGTACCCATGTAACCCCATTTCAAGCGGTACAAGATGTATTATCGGTCGCCTCTATCCGCCCTTATGAACATGGTGATCGTTTATCATGGGTACATTGGAAATCATTTGCTAAAACAGAGGAACTTATGACAAAAGAGTTTGATCATCAAGAAGCTGTGCAAGGAATGATGTTATTTGATCCACGAACGACAGCTAGTTTAGAAGCGCGTATTACATTTACAGCGTCGATGATTATGCGTGCTCGGCAGGAGAAAATGACCCTTCGTTTTTGTCATTTACAAGAGCAATCGGTATCTTACACAACCAATTCATTTCAAGAGATAGAGCAAATTTTCACTTCATTAGCCAGAACAACAGGAGAGAAGAATTATGCACTATCGATGGATGAAGTCGTAAAAGGTCGCCGGCGCGATGAAGCAGTTATGATTGTGACTGCGTTCATCGATTGGACAATGATTGAAACGCTTATTCGTACAGGCGCGCGCAATCGTCTCCTTATTTTTCTTGTGCTTGAGCAAGAAGGATTGACTGCAGAAGTACGAGAAAATATCGTTCGAGGTCAACAAAAAGGTGTCCTCATCCAACCCATTATTGGGGAACGGTTGATGGTATCGTTAAAAGAGGTGAAGGAATAATGCGTGTCAATGAACAACCGCGTTTGTTTAAGGCTGTTTTATATATGCTTGTGACGCTTATTTTAATTGAAGTCCTTCGCCCAATTATGTTTTTAACATCATCTGGCTATTTATCGATGTTCATCTTGTTTATAGGTGGAACATTTTTATTAAACCTTTTAAAAATACCTGCACTACCACGCTATGCCATCAAATTATTCATGATGATTGGTGCATTAACTTATATGTATCACGGGGAATCGAGTTCAATCGTTGCAACGATTCGTATGATTCTTCAACAATTAGTCGTAGATGTACCAATTTTATTGACAAAAGGCTTTTATGCCATTTCAAATGAAACACGTACATTTTTGTTTTTCATTTTATTATGGATGATTGCGTATTTAATTCGATACTGGATTGAAGTGAAGCAGCGCATCTTATTGTTTTATATGACGCTTATTTTATTCGTCGCAACAGTGGATACATTTACAGCCTATGATGCAAGTCGTTCTATTTATATCATTTTATTACTAGGATTTTTATTGCTCGGTTTACTAGCCTTAGGCAATGTACTAGAAAAATACAAGATGAAAGTGACTTGGACTTATGTCGGGCGCATGTTTTTGCCACTCGTCATTATGTTAGTTGTAAGTGGTGCCTTAATCAATGCACTGCCTATTTATGGGCCACTTCTGCCTGACCCAGTCCCTTTTATTCAAAAAACGACCGGCATCAATCCAACTTCGCAAACAGCGGTATCAAAAGCAGGATATGGAACAGATGATACGCAACTTGGCGGTCCTTTTTTAGAAGATGCTTCCCTCGTGTTTGAAGCAGAAGTAAGGCAGAGACAATATTGGAAAGTAGAAACGAAAGATACGTATACATCGAAAGGATGGGAACAATCAGCGGATACGCGTCAACAAACATTTTCGTTAAACGAGCCATTTCGCATGCTGCAAAATGAAGAACAGGTTGAGCAAGCAAATATTCGAATGGTTGAACAATACCCATTCATCCCTTATCCGTACGAACTTGTATCAGTTGATGCAGAACGACCTGTGTCTCTTACGTATCACGAAGATAAACAACAATTCACGACAACATTAAATGAACAGCGTTTTCCTCTTGATCAGTATAGCGTACAATTTGAAACGCAGACGTATAGTTTACAACAATTACGCGATACATCAATGGACCAACTTGTCGGTATAGGCGGCATGGAACCATATTTACAATTGCCAGAGTCATTGCCTACACGTGTCAGTGATTTAGCGATTTCAATTACCGATTCATCGGAAAGTGTTTATGAAAAGGCAAAAGCGATTGAACAATACTTCAAAGATGAACAGTTTGTCTATGATCGTTCAGATGTTGCTGTGCCAGGTGAGGGCGAAGATTACGTCGACCAATTTTTATTCGATACGCAAAAAGGATATTGTGATAATTTTTCCAGTTCAATGGTTGTCATGTTACGTGCAATCGATATTCCTGCGCGATGGGTGAAAGGCTTTGCACCCGGCGAATTAATCGTAGACGAAGAAGGCAATCGAACGTATCGCATTTCCAATGATGAAGCACATTCATGGGTAGAAGCTTATATGCCGGGAATTGGTTGGGTACCATTTGAGCCAACAATCGGTTTTACTGGGAACACTCAAGTTGAAAATGATTTATTCGTAGGCGATGAAGAATCATTAGACAGTGAAGTACCAGAAGAAGATATTGAAGAACCGTTACAAGAAGAACAGGAAGAATCTACGGACGAACAAGAGAAAGAAGTAGAGGAAGAAGACCAGAAAGCACCAGCCGAGCAGCAGGAAAGCAAAACTGAGAAAGTTGCCAATTGGCTCCTGTATAGCATAATCGCTGTTTTACTGTTATTGAGCGTTGCATTTATCCTTCGAAAAACATGGTGGCATCACTACCTCCTATATCGTTTGCGTAAAGCAGATGGTAGCTGGTCGCAATTTGAACGCCAATACAATGCTTTATTAAAACAATTGGCGCGATTTGATGTGAAAAGATCATCTGAAGAAACGTTAACAACGTATGCAAAGCGGGTAGATGAACAATATGGAACTGAAAACATGCAAAAGCTCACAAAAATTTACGAGCAAGGGATATACGGAAATGTTCGAGAAATAGGCGACTGGCAACGCTTACAGCAACTTTGGGAAGAAATGATGACGCGCATTTCTAATTGATTTTCTAGCGCGTAAGAAGTAAAATTAAAAGATAAGAATTGCTGTTTATATAATTGTTTATATCGTCAAATACGTCATTGTCGAACTTCCATGATGGTCGAATGAAGTGATAGAATATGACAAGACAATGATGAATATGGATCGATTATCTGAACAGTAAAAAAGAATGAGGTGGAATTTGTGTCAACCGCTCCTTTATTAGAACAACAAGAAAAGATTGTTATTATCGACTTTGGTAGCAAGTATAATCAACAACTTACACGTACAATTCGTGACTTAGGGATGTACAGTGAAATGCATCCACATACAACGACTGCAGAAGCATTAAAAGAAATGAATGCATCAGGCATTATTTTATCTGGTGGTCCGTTAACGGCATCAGATGCAGATGCGTACAAAATGGATGAAGCGATTTTCACAGCAGGTATTCCCGTATTAGGAATTTGCTATGGTGCACAACTAATCGTCAATCAATTCGGTGGAAAAATCGACAAGCAAGCAGATCGTTCATACGAAGAAACAACAGTCCAAGTAGATGCTAATTCAGCGTTATTTAAAGGACAAGCAAGCGAACAAACAGTTGTGATGAGCCTTGGCCATACAATTGCAGACATTCCAGCAGGCTTTTCTCAAGTTGCAACAAAAGGTGAAGAAGTTGTTGCGATTGCAAATGATGCAGAGAAACTGTATGGCATGATGTTCCATCCGGAAGCGGATGAATCAGTGCACGGAAAAGATTTCTTAAAACATTTCATTTATGAAGTGTGTGCATCAAAAGACCGCTGGGATATGAAAGCATTCGCTGAAATTGAAATCGAGAAAATTCGTCAAACAGTTGGTGACCGTAAAGTACTATGTGCATTAAGTGGTGGGGTTGACTCATCAGTTGTTGCAGCATTAATTCACCGTGCAATTGGTGACCAATTAACATGTATTTTCGTTGACCACGGTTTATTACGTAAAGGAGAAGCAGAAGGGGTCGTTGAAACATTTAGTGAGAAATTCAATATGAACTTCATTAAAATCGACGCACAAGACCGTTTCTTAGATAAATTAGCAGGCGTTTCTGATCCAGAACAAAAACGTAAAATTATAGGTAACGAATTCATTTATGTATTTGATGATGAAGCTGCAAAACTAAAAGACATCGATTTCCTAGCACAAGGTACACTTTACACAGATATTTTAGAGAGTGGTACACTAACATCTGAAACGATTAAATCTCACCATAACGTAGGTGGCTTACCAGAAGAAATGGATTTTGAACTAATCGAGCCATTAGGTGCATTATTTAAAGATGAAGTGCGTGCACTAGGAACAGTTTTAGGTTTATCAGACGACATCGTTTGGCGTCAACCATTCCCAGGACCAGGCTTAGGAATCCGCGTACTTGGTGAAGTAACGCGTGAAAAACTAGCAATGGTACGTGAAGCAGATGCAATTTTACGTGAAGAAATTAAAAACGCAGGGTTAGATCGCGACATTTGGCAATACTTTGCAGTATTACCAGACATCCAAAGTGTTGGAGTGAAAAACGGCAAAAGAACATATGATTACTCAGTGGGAATCCGTGCGGTAACATCAGTTGACGGTACATCTTCAAACTGGGCAAGAATTCCTTGGGATCTATTAGAGAAAATTAGCCGCCGCATTACAACAGAAGTACAAAACGTTAACCGCGTACTGTACGACGTAACAAGCAAGCCACCAAGCACGATTGAGTGGGAATAATTCACTAGAGGCATTTGAAGTGAAAACGTTGATTTGACTGCATTTCGATGGTACGTAAAATGGATAAAATGATTAAAAATGAATAGGTTCTCCGCCAAGATTCCGCCAGAGGAAACGGAGAAAAACGAGGGATATTGTGTAAAAGCAGTATCTCTTTTTTATTTTTTATTTGTTTTGAAGTCGCTGTATATTAGGGTTTTTTGGGTATTCGTTTTTTAGAGAGTGAGATTAATATTTATAATATTATTAGTACTTCAATACTATCTTTGAAGGTTATTATCCGCCAAAAGTTATTTTTAGTTGTGAACAAACTTAAGGAGTTGAATAAAAACTACTATTTGAATTAGGACAATTAAGTGAATCATTTAAAGGCTATTGACACACTAGGAAAAATTGTTAAAATAGTAATGTCCAATTATTTTGACATAGGTGATACCATTGAAAAATAAAATTAAAGAAATACGAAAAAAACTGGGGATAACACAAGAGCAACTTGCCAAGGAGTGTAGAGTTGTTAGACAAACAATAAATTGTATAGAAAATGATAAATATGATCCTACACTGGAGTTGGCTTTTAAATTATCAAAAACATTAAAAGTAAAGGTAGATGAATTGTTTATTTATGAGTAAATTTCATTTGAATTATATGCTGACCATGAAAGATATTGTGAGGGAGGGTAATGAAATTCTACATCAACCAACACAAGATGTGATGATACCTCCTTCAGAAGAAGATAAGGAAATATTAATTTGCATGATGAATTTCTTGAAAAATAGTCAAGACCACGATTTGTCTGAAAAATATAAATTGCGAGCAGGAGTTGGCTTATCAGCAAATCAGATTGGTTTGAATAAGCGGATGTTCGTTGCTTTTTTAACAGATGAGAAAGGTATCCAACATGAATATATGCTTATTAATCCTAAAATAATCAGTCATTCAATTTCTATGATTTACCTACCACCGAGTGAAGGTTGCCTTTCAGTTGATAGGGATATAAAAGGATTTGTCCCTAGATATGAGAGAATTAAAGTGAAAGGATTTAATATAAAGGGAGAAGAGATAGTGTTGAAACTTAAAGGTTATTCCTCTATTGTTATTCAGCATGAAATAGATCACTTAAACGGAATCATGTTTTATGAGCGTTTTAATAAAGAAAATCCTTTTAAACTACCGGAAAATTGCAAAAGTTTGTACTGAAATTCCAAATTGTTGCTACAAGTTCATGTGAAATATAGTAAATACGAAAATAAACGTTTTATTTAAATTTTGTTTGTACTTTGGAAAGGATGTTTTATAAACTATATTACTGAAAGATGGAGAATGACAAGAAGTTTATGAATCATAAAACAATATATTATTTTTGTATAATCAATTCTATGAATGTGTAGTGTGTATCGTTGCTACAAAGGGAAACTATATAGAAATCCTTAGTTTTAAACACTTTCACAAGCATTTCGTGTTTGTAGGAGAAGGTGAAAAAGCGAGAAATAAAGTACTGAAAAACCACATTACCGTTTCAGTGGTAATTGATCTGGGGTGTGGGAACACAATAGAATAAAAAATGTAAGGCGTTCAAATAAAATGAACGTCTTTTTTTTACGCCTAAAAACGGAGAATAGAAGGTGGAGTATGACAAAACTAACTTTAGGAAGTTTATTTGATGGTATTGGTGTATTTCCATTAGCTGCTTCTCGTTACGGGATTCAACCAGTATGGGCAAGTGAAATTGAAAAGGCTCCCATTTCTATTACGAAACGACATTTTCCTAACATACATCATTTGGGTGATATTACAAAAGTAAATGGTGGAGAAATACCACCTGTTCATATCATTACATTTGGTTCCCCTTGTCAGAACTTATCCAATATTGGGAAACGAGAAGGTCTTACAGGAAGTCAATCTAGTTTATTTTATCATGCAATACGAATTATTGAAGAAATGAGGTGTGCAACGAATGGAACATATCCAGTTATCGCTGTTTGGGAAAACGTCATGGGAGCTTTTTCATCAAATAACAGGCTGGATTTTAAGACCGTGCTTGAATCGTTCACAAATACCGAAATTCCAATGCCTAATTCTCAAGTCTGGGCGAACGCTGGAATGGTCCGAGGGAATGATGTTGATATCGCCTGGCGATTGTTGGATGCCCGATATTGGGGAAAGCCCACACTCGCTCAAAGAAGAAGACGTATCTTCCTCGTGGCAGATTTTGGAGGATCACGTGCCACAGAAATATTATTTAAAGCCCGCGATTTGCAATCGGTTTTTACGTCTTGCGGAGAGAGCAGGCTGTCCTCCACCATTGCCAGTAGAATATCTACTCGAAAAGCAAGGGGGAAAATACCCGTCGTCCGACCCTTTCAAGAAAGACGTATGCGAAGCACCGCAAAAGACAAAAATAAAACAGGCTTCCATGCAAGTTTTGGACGAACAAATGACCCTTTTCCCACTTTGCTCGCAGGTTCCGTAAACTATTTTTCATTTTGGTACGAAGGAGAAGAAAAAGAAGGGTTTATTCGTCAACTTACTCCATTGGAATGTGAACGTTTGATGGGATTACCAGAGGGATGGACATTTCTTGGGTATAAAGACGAAGCGATAAGTGATTATGCTAGATACAAAGCAATTGGAAATGCGATTGCGGTACCATGTGCGGCATATATTATGGCTGGTATTACAGAAGTTTTATAAATAAACAAACAAAGGTATGACAAATTCTACCTGTCATGCTTTTTTTATTGTCTCAATCAAGGGGGAGTGGGATTTCTTTGGAAGAAAATGAAATAAAAGTGATGGAATGGATTGAGGATCATTTTGTAATCAATGAAATTGAAATAGAAGATTTTCCATTCTTTCCTTGTGGGAAGTTGATACGTGATGAGAATGGAGAAACGATGATTGTATTTTGGTGTGTCATTTATGGACGTGTAGATTATCGACTACAAGAAGCATAGGAGTGATTCATTCATGAAGATGCATAATTCTCGTTCCCCTCCCTTCTGCTCTTACTTTCCATTTGAATAGATAATCAAAAATTAAAACAAGAAAAGAGGGCTATATCATGGAATTAAAATATGTCATTCCAAACATGGAAAAAACGTTTGGAAATTTAAAATATGCTGGTGAAGGTAAAGTTGAACAGAGACGGATTAATGGCCGTATGACCACCCTTTCTCGAAGCTACAATCTGTATTCTGATATTAAACGGGCAGATGATATTGAAGTGATTCTCCTCCAAGAAGCTGGAGAAAAGTTTTTTGAACATGAGGAAAAAGTGAAACTGATCAATCCTCGCATTACCGCAGAAGGTTATAAAATTGGTGATCGTGGTTTCACAAATTATATTTTACATGCTGACGATATGGTCAAAGCATAAGGAGGAAAATAAGATGAGATTAGCACAAGGAATTGTGATTGATAAAGAAAAGACATTTGGTTTATTAAAATTTTCGGCCTTACGTCGTGAGGTGTTCTTCAAAATGAAGATGGTTCCGTATCTTCTGAAGTCAAGGAACGCACGTATGATTTAAAGTCTCGTGAACAAGGACGCATGATTCAAGTAAGCATACCTGCTTCCGTTCCTTTAAAGGAATTTGATTATAATGCGGAAGTCGAACTGATTAATCCTGTCGCAGATACCGTCGCAAATGCGACTTTTCGTGGCGCTGATGTCGATTGGTATGTGAAGGCAGATGATTTGGTTTTAAGGGGAAAAACAGGAACAACGGGTAGTAACACTTCAAAAGCTTCGCCAACAAAGGATAAATAATGAAGACCCTCCGAAGGCGAGGGAAACGCATTAAAGAAAAAGATGCTTCCCTCGTCTTTCAATTTATATTCTTTGGGCTGGTTAGTGTATGGCTCGTTTCCTTTCTCCCTTTTCATCTATCCTTTTTACTCTCGACCACATGGCAATTGGATGACTTTCAAGCACACTTTATGGGTGCGTATGGATTAGTTTCACT